>Ga0214921_10002921_pt1 | contig 26981 bp, 27 predicted proteins | sample LL1505_MetaG_FD_177992 | JGI IMG/M metagenome (GOLD analysis project Ga0214921, IMG submission 177992) | Freshwater microbial communities from Lake Lanier, Atlanta, Georgia, United States - LL-1505 | ecosystem: Environmental > Aquatic > Freshwater > Lake | place: USA: Georgia | collected... | reverse complement strand
GAAGAATTTTTAGATTTTCTGGAAAATCTTTCTCCTATAAAATGTAATGTTACTAAAAATTCAAAATTGAATAAAAAAAATTCCGACTATTGTTTGATTATTGGTGATACACATTTTCCGGTTCAACATAAACCAACGATTGATATTTTCTTTGAAACCATTAGAGAACTTTCGCCTAAAACCATTATTTTGAATGGTGATACTGTTGATATGTTTGCAATTTCTCGTTACCCTAAAGACATTAGACATAATTATTCTTTGGCTGAGGAACGAACCGAATATCATAAATTTTTAGCAGAATTGGTTAATATTTCCAATGGAGCCGAGATTTTTGAGACTAACGCAAATCATAGTGGAAATGATATTACTGGTAGATGGTTTAGATATTTGAGTGATAGAATCGGGGAACTTTCTAGCTTACCTGATATTCAAGAGAAACTATCATATGGAAATATATTTTTAGGTGAGTATCAAGACTATGTAGACTTGGTAGATTATGTAGAACTAACACCCGAATTGATTGTTCTTCATGGTGATATCGTAAGAAAAAACGGAGGAAATTCGGCTAGAGCACATATGGATAAATGGATGGTTTCTTTGATTCATAACCATACACATCGTTTTGGTTCGACGGCACAAAGAATTCCTGCAATCGGTAATAGAAAAGATAAACAAATTTTTGCATGGGAAAATGGCTGTGCTTGTGATTTGTCTCCTCTTTATGGTTCTGCTCCTAACTGGCAAAATGGTTTTTCTATTGTATCTTTAGGATCGGAACAATACGGAATCGAACAAGTAATGGTTAATGAAAATATAGCAAATATTAGTACTCTAGGTAAAACTATAAAAGTATAATTATTATTGATGCTTAGATGGTTTCAATTATTTTTAACTTGGATTTGGATTTATTTATTACCTAATTTTTATACTATAGAAATAATATCTTGGATTTATTTTATTCTTTCTTTTTTATTATTTCTATTAGTTTTTACTTTAATAAAAATAAATTATTCTAATTTTAGAGAACAAATATTAAACATAACACCTAAGCACAGTTTAAAATACAATATCCTATTATATTACACTATAATAGGATATTTGTCTTTTAATGGGTTTTTCGGGTTATCTATTTTAATTTTTATTAATTTTTACTTTATTTATTTTATTTTTTATTGCAAAAATTCTTGGGATAAATAATTTTTGTATTATATTTTAGATAAGTATTTCCATATATGAAATATAATGATGACTCTTTAATGGAAGAAGCCTATTCCCAAATTTTCGAAAAAACAAAAGAAAATGAAAATACAGAAGTACTAGAAGAAGGTATTTGGGACAGAATTAAAGGAACAGGCGCGGGTATAGTTAAGGGAGCTAAAAGAGGATATGACAGTTTTGTTGATCCTGAAACAAAAAGTTTTGGTGATGTCGGTAAAGAAATTTCAACCGGATTTAAAGGCGGTAGATCTTCTTCTGTTGTAAATTCACATGTTGAAAAACTTTATTCACAAATTGATGACTTTATAAATGATCTTAAACAAGTCGGAAATGTTACTGATGATAGTGTGTCTAATTACGATCAAGCATCACAATTTTTAAAAGGTATAATTAAAAAACTAGCCAAAACTTCTGGTAAAGGTCAAGTATCAGTTACTTCCTTAAAAGGAGCTTTAGGTCAAGCCGGATTTTTAGATACCCCTGAAAGATCAGCTGGTGGAAAATTCGCTAAAAGAAATCCAGCCGATACTAGAGAAAGAGCCGGAATTAAAATATAATATTTTTTTTAATTATTTTAGAACACAAAAAAACGTCTAATATATTATTATATTAGACGTTTTTTATTTTTAGTATTTTAGGCTTCGCATGATTTACATGTCAAGATAGATCTCGCAAGCTCTTGGGCTGGATTTGCACTACGTTGATAATATAACGATTTAATCCCCTGTTCCCATGCAAATATCATAAGTTCGTTTACTTCTTTTGGTTTTGTATTTGGCGGAATCATAATGTTTAATGACTGTCCTTGATCAATATATTTTTGACGTTGAGCGGCTTGAATAATGATTTCTTTTTGTGAAATTTCTCCAAAAGTTTTAAACACTTCCTTTTCTTTATCAGAAAGAAAATCTAAATGTTGAACCGATCCACCATGAACTAAAATAGACTTCCAACTTTCATCATCATCCTTACCTTTTTCTTTTAAAAGATTTTTGAGATGTGGATTTTTATGTGTAAATTTACCTTTAGCAAGGTCTTTGACATAATAGTTACTATTTAATGGCTCGATACTAGGCGACACCTGACCAAGAATAAAGCTGGAGGATGTTGTAGGAGCAACTGCAAGAGTTGTTGTGTTTCTCCTAGTATATTCGGTTCCTTCGTATATTGGAGCTTTTCCAAGATTCTGTGCTAGAAAACGTGTCGCATAATCAGCGCGTTTTCTAATATCTCCCCAAATTTGATTATTTAACATCTTTGCTTCCATGGATTCAAATCCAATCATTTTGGATTGCAGCAAAGAATGCCAACCGAGAACACCAACACCCAATGCTCTTTGATTCATAGCAAATTTTCTAGGTGCTTCCATGAACTTCATTCCTTCGGTTTTTTCGATGAACTCAGACATTACAGCATCCAAAAAGTAAACTAAAACTTCAACAGTATCGGATGTCCATTCTTCCCATGTTTCTAAGTTCAAAGAAGAAAGATCACACACGAATGATTCATCTTCTGAATTAGAAAGCATAATTTCTGAGCAATTATGAGTAATAAATCCATTACACACCCAATGATGCTCTTCTGAATCAACGCTAACGCAATAAACGTCTTCTTTTCCAACATATTCAATGGATTGGACTTTGTAGAATTTTTTAGTGTTGTTTCTATATTCTTTTTCTTCTATTTTAATTTTTTTTCTACTTAAGAAATTCGTTTGTTTTTCAAAAACAAGTGCATCATTTTTATTTCCAATAATAAGTCGATAGCAGTCTTTACATTCGTAATATTTTTCACCGCCTTTACCATCGGGCAATAATGTTTTACCAGCTTTCCTAAGAATTCTAATAGAAGATTGCATTCCGAGATTAGCCAAAATTATTTGAATTTCTTCTAAAAATTCTTTATTAATAGATGCTAATGAAATTTGTACTGGTTCGCCATCAGATTTTGATTTAAAAACCGTACCATCTGCATAATAAAGACCTTTAATATATTGCCATTGTGTCTCTTCGTTAGAAGACCAAATCCAATCTGGCACATATCCCTTTTCAAAATTGAGTGCTTTTTTCAAAGCCTTTGACGTTAATCTCTTTTTTAAAGATGAACCCTCTTGAACCACGCAGTCTCTAAAAATTGGGTTTTCATAAATTCTTTTATTATAACTAGAAATTTGAGTTTTATATTCGTTGCAAACATAATCATGATATGACTGAACTTCATTTAAAAGATCAAAATCATTTTCCCATAAATCAATCATAATAAAATCTTTATGTTGAGTACCGTCGGCTTGATATAACCCAAGCAGAAATGCTTCTTTTGGCATATTATTGTCTCCAAAAAGTCCTTTGTTTGTTTGAATTGCAACCGAATCACCAATTTTTAAATCTTCACATGCTACATCTCTCGTAATTATCACTTGAGGTTCGTTTGTTTTTTGAGTTCTTTTATCAAAAACAGAAACTTTATGGTAAGACGTAATTTTGTGTGTCATACCGTTTTCTAATGTAATTTTAAATACATCAGCGTTATTTTCTATAAGTCTCATTGGAGAAGATTTTACTATTTTATTATTGTCAAATAAAGTTAATTCTTTTCCAATTTCATAAAGTTCTTTTGCTGTCAAAACTCCAAAGTTGGAAGGAACTCTTTGATCACCTGTTACACACAAATTGGAATTATTAATTTTCAATCCTTTATCTTTATAAATTTGCGGAGCTTGATTATTAACATTATCACTAAAAAGAATATATGGATAACCAGATTCAAAACGTTTTTTAATAACAAGACCCCAAATTTTACGAGCATCTTTATCACCATCAATCATTTTTTTCATCCATTCATCGGAAACACAAACGCCAATTGATAAATCTTGAATATCACATCCATCGGATTTAATTTTCAAAAACTCTTCAATATCTGGATGGTCTACGGGAAGATATGCGGCAAATGATCCTCTGCGAACATTTCCTTGTGAAACAACATTCATGAGCTTGTCAAACAATTCCATGAAATGAACAGATCCGGTAGATTCACCACCAGAAGAAATTGGAGTTCCTCTTCCTCTAACATCACCAAAATAAGCAGATGTGCCTCCACCATGTTTTGTCATTACCGCTGTTTCGGAAACCTTTTCCATAATACCTTCCATAGTGTCGGGAATATAACTTCCAAAGCAACTAATAGGCAATCCCCTTTTGCGTCCAAAATTTGACCAGATGGGCGAACTCAAACTGAAAAATCCCCTGGACATATAATCCTCAAATTTATCAGCAAAACCTTCACATTTTAAATATCTTTCTGCTGTTTCTGCAATATCTCTAATTCTCTGTTCTGCTGTTTCTCCTTCTAACAAGTACCCTCTTTCGAGAAATTTTCGTGAGTCTTTGTTTAGCCATTCGTATTTGTTTGTCATATAAAATTAAAATAATTCAGATTCATCAAAACACTGAGATTTTTTAGAATAACCAGTGTCTTTGGAGTGGAAAAAGTCAGTCATGTTGTTGCCTAATAATTCCTCCTGAAACCACATTGTAGAAGATATAATATCTTTGTCAATCTCAAATGCAGCAGGAAACCCAATCATTTTAAGAGATTCGTTGATTCTATTCTTAACAAATTCTTTAAGAATAACAGCACTAAGACCATCCTGTTTAATTCCATTTATCATCCAATCAATAATTTTTGCTTCTGCTTCATATGCTTCTTTGGCTTCTGCAATAATTTTGTTTACAAATTCATCATCAAATAATTCTGGATATTCTTCTCTGATGGTATTGATGATTTGAGCACCCACCATACCATGAATATTTTCTTCGTTTCGTGTATATTTTACTTGTTGATCGGTATCTTTAAGAACATTTTTAAAACGAGCAAACCAATTGATTACATAGAATTGAGAAAACAGAGAAACATTTTCAACAAATAAAGTAAAAAGAGTCAATGCATAAACATATTGCTTTTTTGAGTCCTTATAATAGCGATGTGTATATTTTTTAAGATATTTGACTCTACCTTGAATCCAATCAAGTTTTAAATTTTCTTCAAAAATATCTTCTAACCCAAGAATAGAAATGAGACGTTCGTATGCGTTATTATGGATAACTTCGGTATTAGCCATAACGTACCCCAAGTCTTGTAGTGATGGGTGTGGAAGATTCTCACCAAGCTTTGACCAGAAAGATTTTACAGCAATTTCAATTTGTCCGATTGCCGATAATGTTCGTATGATTATTTCTCGTTCTTGGTCTGTTAAACTAACTTTAAATTGTTGAACATCAGACTTAAATGAAAATTCTTTATCGGTCCAAAATCCATTGTGCATAGATTCAATAAATTTTTCGGTCCAAGGATAGTTGTTCGGTTTGCGCGATATTTGTTCTTCGAAGATCATATGTGTTGTTTCTATACTTACATATTTTTAACAGACCTTCAAACTATTTTTTATTTTTATTTTTAGGATTAAATTTTTTGTTTTTTTCTTTTTTATATAATTTTGAAGATAAAATACTTATAAATTCCATCAACTTAAAAAATTCGACCTGATTCATTATTCTGGATTCGGCATATCGTATCATCGTTTCGGACCAATCGGGATGCAAAAAATGCAAACATTCGTGTATTGCTGTCGGTAAAAAATCTTTACGTGGATCAAGCTCTATCCAATCCCAATAACAGAAACCCATCACCCCTTTTAATTTTTTTAAAACAAAAAAATCTGAATTCTTTTTTTTTACAAGATCTATACATTCATTGATCAGTTTTTCACAATTTTCTTTATCCAGATGTTTCATTTATTACTATATATACTTATGGTTTGACAAAAAAATAAAAACTGATATTATGAAAGTTGAAATGAATAAAAAACTAAACGATAATGACGTATATACATTTTCCAAAGGATTGAGTATGTACACAACCAATAATACTTCCGATTTTCCGGTGAATTATTATATATCTCACACTTATGGAAAATGTCCGGTTCATTTTTATGCAGACGATCTTTTTGAAAAGGAAATATTCGATTTTTTGTTGAAAAACGGTAAATTGGTTTCTTTTAGTTGTAACGGTAGACTAAAGAATATTACCAAAAATTTTAATGGCTTCAGGGGAGGAACCTTTTATTTCGAGTATAAAGATATTTTTGTAAAAATTATCAAAAAACATCAGGACGATTCGGATAGTCATTTTTGGGATGATACCTCGGTTGAAAATAATAATAGTAGCAAAAACATTTACAATCTAAGTTTTTCTGGTCCGGTTGGTTCGGTTTTTCCTATTAAAGATTTTGAAAAATTTATTCATACTTCCGATGATTCCAAGATTCATTTATTTGTTAAGAATCAATACGGCGAATATGCCTTTGAACCATTGAAGATAAAAACCCAAAAGAATACAGATATCGGTTTGAATTATGGAAAAGATTTTATCGATGTGTTTGATACTATTAAAGATAGATTAAGCAAAGAAACTTCAGGGCTTTATATGTTTCATGGTCCTAGTGGTACAGGAAAATCCACATTTATTAAAAATCTGACTAATCATGTCAAAAAAGATTTTATTTATATACCAACAACAATGCTTGAAACATTTACATCTGATCCTTCTTGTTTACAAATGTTAATACAGAAATCCAATTCGATCATTGTTCTTGAAGATGCTGAAAAGTTGATAATGAAAAGACACGGTGATTCTTTAGACACTTCTTCGGTTTCGGCATTATTAAATTTATCGGATGGTATATTAAGTGATATATTGAATATTGCTGTGATTATAACCTACAATTGCGATACAAAAGAAATTGATCCGGCTTTAAAACGAAAGGGAAGGTTAAAGGTGGAATATAAATTTGATCATCTGTCTAAAGAAGATTCAAAATTATTAGCATTAAGTTTAGATTATCCGGAAAAATTGGTAGAAGAAAAAATCAAATCATCGATGGCTCTTGCTGATATATATAATTTGGAGAGTGAAGTTAAATTTTATAAAGAAGAAGTGCAAGAAAAAAAGATCGGATTTTAATGGAAAAGTTTAATCCCGATTTTACGTCCCTAATAGATTTAGAGACACCCTTTAAAGATATTCAATTTTCTGAAAAAGATCATAGTTATAAGATAAACGGAGAACCTGCGAAGTATTCGGTTACTAGGTTACTTCATAAATATCAAAAAGAATTTCCAGAAAAACAAATAGCCACCGCAATTTCTAAAAGAGAAGGAATAACCGTAGATGATGTAATAGAAAAGTGGAGTTTTGAAAGAGACTATGCTAATCACAAAGGAACCGAATTTCATTTATATGTTGAGAATTATTTGATGCGAAAAAAGTATACTATAGATAGAGAAGCCATAGAGACTTTTTTTAAATCTCGTCCTAATTTCTATACTGATGGATGTATTAAAAAATATTATGAAGACATAGCCAAGATGCTCAAAAACTTTTTAAAATTTTTTGAATGGTATAAAGAAGATCATCATTTAATTAAATCAGAATTTGTTGTGGGTGATTTTAAAACTAAATTAGTCGGAACAATGGACAATCTTTCTTTTAATAAAAAATTAAATGAATTGGTAATTTTTGATTATAAGACAAATAAAAAAATTAATAGAACTAGCAAATACGGTAATAAACTTCTTAAACCTTTTAATTATATTGAAGATTGTGAATATAATAAGTATGGTTTACAGATATGGCTATATAAATTAATCTTAGAAAGAAATACTCCATTTAAAATAGGAGATTCTTATATATTATGGTTTTCTGGTGAAGGATATGAAAAAATATTAGTTCCCGATTTTAGAAAAGAAGCCGAATTAATTCTAGAAATAGAAGAAAAAAATATTGAAATGTAATTAAACTATGGTAAGTACTTGTAACAATTATGCAAGACGAATTGATTAACTCATACATACAAGTCCTCAATGAAGGAAAAACCGAAGTTCCTAGTCACGAAGTTAAAGGAACCGTTAAACCATCAAATAAAACAGCATTTGGTGATTTTAAAGAAGGTAACGATGCTGACGAAAACGTTGAATTGAAAAATCCGGAAGAATGTGAATATGGTTCCGATGATGATACCGATACAAAAAAATCAACAAAAGAATTAAAAGATAGCTTCAATAATCCCTTTGATGTTCTTTACAGTAAAATTCTTGGTGAAAATAATTTTAATTTTTCTACCGAAGAAGATAATGAACTAGAACCATCTATGGATTTAGAATCTGATGATCTTGGTGATCTTGGTGATATGGATTCTAATTTTGATGACCTTTCTGACGAAGAATCCGATATGGACGAAGAAGGCGAATTTGGTGATGAAGAAAGTGAAATGGGTGGGGAAGTAGATCTTAAAGAAGTTTTAGGACAATTGAGAGATGTTCTTTCTGAACTCGAAAAAATCGTAAGCGATGATGACGAAGAAGAAGTAGACGACATCGAAGACATGGAAGATACAGAAGAAGGTGAAGAAGAATCCGAAGATGAAGAAGGCGAATCCGAAGATGAAGAAGGCGAAGAAGATGTAGTCAAAGAAGAATCTTGGAAAGAAGCATCTGCTCGTAAAGATCAAAGAGAAAATCGTAAAGGTAAATTAGCCACAAAAAAAGCAAAAACCGATAAACTCAAAAAAGCCTCCAAGTATGATAAAAAAAGTGAAGGATTTGAGGAGTCTGTAAAAGTTAAAGGTTTAAAAAAAGGCGTAAACCTCAAACCTTTTTCCGGTAACATCAAAAAGCTTCAAAATAAAAAGGCCGAAGTTTCTGAAAATAACCCAAAAGCAACAAAAGGAAAAGCTCAAACACCATCAACCGGATCAGGTTTTGACGGTATGTTGAAAAAGCTTTCCCCTACTGCTGGACATAACCTAACCAAAGCAAGTAGCCACACTGTTTCTGGTGCGGTTAAAGCTGGTAAAAGTTTATTCGAACAATAAAAAATATTAAAAACAAAAATAAAAAGGGTAACTTTTAATAGAGTTACCCTTTTTTATTGGTAAGTAATTCTATAAAATTATGATGGATCTAAAGGTTATATTAGAAAGTTGTTTAGAAGAAGCAAAATTAGCTAGTGATTTATGGGGTCAAATAATAAGAGCCTTGGTTATTATTTATGAAAAATATAAAAATATGGATGTTATAGAAACAGCATTCGGGCTTTATTTTAATAACCGAAACATCACACAACCAGATTCTAAATTTTATGAATATCTAGCAGCTAAAAAAACCGAAGAAGAAGCTAATACTAGTGCTGTAAATTGGAATGCTGATATCGCAACAGTATATAAAGACATAAAAAAATTGGTCGATCCTATTTTGGGAAAATCTGGCGAAGCTCCTAAATCCTCAAAATTAAAAAAGAAATCTGCTCCTGATGTAAACCAAAAACAATTTTTAATAGATCTAACCAATCAAAGGGAAAAGGGATATAATAAATTTATAATTAAATTTGCTTTTGATTTATATAAAGATTTTCTTTTCGACAAGGGTGTTCGTTCTGGTTGGTGGAATGATGATCAGAATTTAAAATTTGAAATTTTTGGCGGTGCTGCATATAAACCAGACTATAAAGATTTTCAAAGATCAATAAAACCTTGGGATAAAAAAGCTATTTTAAAAGCATTCAAAGAAATAAAGGACACATTCAATCCAGTTTACGGTATCAGAGAAAATACCGAAATTTTAAAATATAATAGTGCTCACAAAAAACCACATGCTCAAAGTCTTTCCAGAACGGTAGGAACAAACCAAGAAAACCGAAACAATTTATCTATGACCACAAAAGTTCAAAGTCAAAAACAAAATCCGTATGAGGCTGATGTGATGAATAGAGCCGAAGAAAGTCCGGTTATATTAACACCCAAAGACATGAAAGAAATAGATAGTTTTTTACCCGAACCTATAGACTGGAACGATAGACGTGTTAAAAGTCCTAAAGGTAAGACTGGTATGATACTGACACCTTTAAACAATGGTGGATGGAAATTAAGTCATCAATAAAATAAATGGAAACTCTCAGATATTTAAATAAAGAGCAAAATTCAAACGAACGCGAATATATTTCTTCTTTGTGGAAAGAACAAATAGAAATATATGGACAGGAGATTGAATTTAAATCTAATCTTTCTCAAATATCTGATATGAATCCTCTTTACGGAGAAGATCAATCGTCTGGTTATTCTGATTCTAAAAAATTATTGGTACAATTAGTTTTAAATAATGATGCTTTTATGTTGGCAAAATTTGGTATTGTTGCTGATGCCGATTTAAACGGAGTAATACATCCAGTACATTTTAATATACTTTTTGGGTCTTCCTCTGAACCAAAGGCGGGTGATTTGATAAAACTTACAGAGTACGGATCAGATAGAATTAATTTTCCAAAAAGAGGAGCTACCGTTTATGAATTAACCGAGGTGCGTGATGAATTTGAAATCAATGCTTTAGGCGGTCATTACGTTTGGTTTTTTAAGGCTAAGAGAGTTGATTTTAGCTTTGAAACAAACTCATTCGGGTCTGGTGATGGTAATAATCCTATTGATGATAATGATAAAATCGAAGAAGTTTCTAAGACGGATAATTTTAATTATGATCTAGAAAACCCTTGCGATAATACCGATGTTTACGGTGAATATTAAATACCATCAAAATTTTCTGATGGTTCTGTATAAACCACGTTAATACCATAGATTTGATTTAATAGTTTTTTATGGTATATATCTACCGTAGATTCCATGTAATCTTTAACCTTTAATGGGTTTATTTGAATATCACTAAAATCTTTTCCTAGTTCTTCTGCTTTATCAGCAATAAGATTTACAGCTTCGTATAATGCAATCCATCTAGATAACTCTTCGGTTTTTTTATTAGCATTTTCCCACCATTTGAGATTATTTATTTGTTTTTTGAAGGTTTTTTCTTTTGTCATATTAGACATACAATATAATTATTTTTTATAAAACTGTCAAGGGTTTTCTACATTTTCAGACGGAACCCCTATAACCTTTGGAATTTCTAATGGTTCGGATATTTGAGAAACTATGAATTGTATATTTACTAGATTTTTATTTTTACAATGATCACAAACAAATTCGATTCTTTCTGTATCATTCGGATCAAAAATCATAAGGTTTTGCTTTTTGCAATAAGCACACGATAGTATTGTTGATAATCCCTCTAGTTTTTCTAATTGTTTTTCTATTATATTTTTAGAATTAAAATTTTTAATTATATTACCTATAAAAGTAAATAAAATAAATTGTCCTACTAATAATATTAAAAAAGTTGCGATAAAGGATTTTCCAAGAATAAACCCTGCCATACCACCCAAAAAAGATATAGCCAACAATATTGAGGTTGATGTTACTAAAGATTTTATATTTTTTGATATTACCATATAAAAATAATACTATCAAATATTTTAAGAAAGTCAATTTCTTTTAATTGCTTTTTTGGAAACAGGTACGGTTGCGTCTGGTGTTGATTGTCCGGCTATATTGGCAGAATCTTCTAATTTCATTCCTATTTTAGAAATAACGTTTAATGCTTTTTTACCGTATGTATAAAATTTCATTAATTCTTCTTTTTGTTTTTTCTTCAGTGCTTTATTATTTTTACAGCATATGGCTATCTTTTTTAAACCAGCTGTTAAATAAATATAGCTATCAACAAAATCTTCTACTACATTTTCTAGAGGAAATGGTAATGATGCTGGATTTGGAGGAACCGGAGAAGACTGTGGAAAATCTGCATTATTTTGTTTTCCGTATCCAGCCTGATCCCTTTTATTAAACGGAACAAAATCTTTTCTTGGGGGTGTACTTGATGCCGAATATTCAGAAGGATTCCATGTAGAATTTAATTCTTCTATTAATTTCGATTTCACAGTATTATTTTAATTTACCTATACGAGATACGTTATTGCAACGACCACAAACCCAATGACACTCTTGTATAACTTCTTTGGTTTTAATGTCTTTTCTTTCAACTATTTTTGCTCTCGGTATATGAGCACCGCAAAATGTGCATCCCATTGGCTTGTTGTTTAATGGTTGATAATCGTATTTTGTGCCTAACATAAAATTACTTATCTTTGTCTGGTGCATTTTCATTAGTATTTTTTATTAAACCTGTCTTAATCATAACAAATTGTAATAATTTAGATCTTTTAATATCGTCATAATCTTTTAATTCAAATGTGTGTATTCCGTTTTCTTTGCTTTCATCATCGCTGAATAAATCAAACATTTTTCTGAATCCAGCTTTATGTCCGATATCGTTTTGGTTTGCACTATCACCGACAAAAAATATTCTTGTGTATTCACCGCATCTGGACAATATCAAAAATAAATCGTCCCAACTCATAGAACTTGCTTCGTCAACTATGATAACTCTAGAATTCCAACTTCTACCTCTAACAAATCCAATCGGCATTCCAAATACCCTATTGTCTGTTTGAAGTCTTTTTGAATCTGCTTCTGATAAAAGTTCTTCCAATTTATCATAAAGAGGTCCGATATAAGGAGCCATTTTTTCACCAGTATCACCTTTTAAAAATCCGATTTTTCCGGTTGTTGTGGCTTCTACCGGATTTCTAACGTATATGATTTCCGAAACTTTTCTTTGATTTAACAATTTTAGTGCTGATAAAACTGCTAAAATTGTTTTTCCGGTTCCGTATAAACCATCAATAAAAATACATCTGGTATCTTTATGTAGAGCGGTTTCGATTATTTTTTTTTGTTTTTCGGTTAGATCATCGCGTTCTTTAATATTAATATCAAAGTTTATTTTATCACGTTGAAAAATTTTAGGTGAAGTATCTTTTTTCACCTCTTTCGCTGGATTGATTTTTTTTGCCATTTAAAAGGAATTTATACCAATGGTCGTGTAGCTGCGTTTGATGTTGGAGCTTGTTGTTTTTGTACCATATCTAAAGTTGGATTTTGTCCACTTGTTTGTCCTTTATTTTGTTGGTCTTCTGGTTTATTTGTTGTTTTGGTTGTAGCGTTTTCTTCATCAGTATTCGCTAAAAGTCTAAAAAGTTGATCTACGTTTTGAACATTGGGTAAATTTTGTTGCAACTTTTGTTTAATTTTTTGAAAATCTTGTGGATTAATTTTTAAGTCTGTTAACACAGAAGCTTTAATAGCATCAGAATTTGATGTTGTTTGTGTTGTTTGATTGTTTCCAGTTGCCATTACATTTGTTACAGCTTCTTTATATATTTTTTCAAATTTACTCATAGGTTTATTTATACTTATACTTAATGGTATTTTCTACAAGTTTTAAAAATAAATCCCATTTAACGTCAAATGTTATCGCCAATCTGAACAAGCAGCTGCTTGGGGAGATCCTTTTTTAGCATTACTACAGTTATGCCTCGCTTTAAACGATTTTTTACGTTTTGTGTTTCCGGATTTTCCTGTTACTCTAACGCCAGCTTGTCCCCAATGAATTCTTTTATATGAACCATCAGATTGTCTTGCGCATTTGGTCCATTTTTTCCCTTTTCTATCGGAATGGGCTTTTTTAGTCGGGCCTGTACATTTTCCGGATTCTTCTAATAGCTCTCTTACGGTATCATTAAATTTTGACATATTTAAAATTACTTATCATATTGTATCATTTTTATATATTTAATAAAAATGGTAATTGGAAATGGTAAGTAATTTATATAAATTATGGCAACAAGAACTATAGCATCACCTGGTGTACAAATTAACGAAATCGATTTGAGTGTAATAGCTCGTCCAGCAGGAGAAACCAACGTATTTATGACTGGTTTTACTCCTCAAGGACCGACAGATGAAATAGTCAGTATTGGATCTGTTACAGAATTTGAAGATGTTTTCGGTCAACCTAGTAACCCAGCCGAAAGATATTTGTATCATTCAGCTAGACAAGTTTTAAATAACAATGGAAATCTTTTAGTTTCTCGTTTGCCTTATGGAAGTGATGATGGTGTAGGATTTTCTAATAATTATAGTGCTACTGTTTATCCTGTAGAAACACAAATAAGTACATTAATAGCCAACCTAAGTACCACTAACGGTCAAATTGCTTTAAGTGCTGGTCGTCCGGTATTTTTAGGAACCTATACTACAGAATATTCAAAATATTATGTTTCATCATCAAATACGATTTCTGCTTGTTATCAAAATACATTGGTAAACGTTGTAACATCTTTTAATTATTCAACATCAGCCGTATCATATGATGATTCTGAATTTTTAGGTATCAAAACACCTTACTCCGTTTTATTAACACAATCCCAATATCAATCTGTTTTAGAAGGTGGTATAGACTGGCAAGAATCTCCAGAATACGACCCTACTCTTGTAGATAGTAATAATTGGAACGATAACGAAGTATGGTCAGAAGATAAAACTATCAACGAACCAATTTCTAGTTTTGATGATCTTAAAAAGTCTGGCATTGTTGTAATTAATACCGCAAAAACAACTTTAAATGATTTATTTGAAGGATATTATTTAGCAATATCTGATAATTCTAATATAAATCCTTCTACTGATTTTGATTCTATCCGATCTGTAAAAGCATTTAACAAAATTGTTAATGATAGATATCAATTAGAATCAACTGTACCAACATCTAGATTTTCCTTTAAGGTTACAGCTTTATCAGGAAGTTATGGAACCGGAAGTATGTCAGAAGCATTGGAGAATTTACCTACACAATTTGATTTTTCGGGTCAAGATTATGCAGATAGTTTGGTATTTGGATTGTTTAAAATACGTTCTTCTATATATAACAAAGATACTGTAACATTGGATTACAATTTAGCCGAAGGATATAGCGGATCTTTATACCAAAGAAGAACTCAGAATGATCCTAATGGCGGAAAACCAAAAACATTCTTTATTGAAGATGTAATAAACAATAATTCCGCTAATGTTAGAGTAATGGTTAATCCATATTTAGCTAAATCAGGAAAATGGCTTAATGCTAGCGGTAAACCTTCTAAGACTGTAAGAGTTTCCAATCCTGCTAAAAATGCATATTCTATTGGGGTTTATAATTCCGAAAGTAATAAAGACTCTAAAAAAATCGGAAACATTCCATCAAAATTACAAAGAGTTTTAAGAAATCTTGAAATTAATGATGATATCGGAGTAGATATTATTACTGAAGCAGGACTTGGTACAATCTGGACAGGCGCAAAAGCTCGAAAAGAAAAATATACAACCGAAGACGTTTTTGATGATACATATCCTGTTGATATTAATGTATTATATACAAATGATAATAGTATAGTTGCTGGTGTAAGAGATGATTATCTTTCTGTTGCAAATCAGTTTGTTTCTTTCGCTCAACAAACCAGAAAAGATCATATTTTCTTGGCTGATGGTTTACGTTACATTTATGTTACCGGAAAAGATTATAAGATAACCAAAAGAAGAGATTTTATTTTCTCTAATAATATATACTGGCCTCTTAAAAATTTATTCGCTGGTGTTGAATCATCTTATGCTGCTGTTTATGGCAACTGGTTAAAAACAAATGATGCTGCATCTGACACTCAGGTTTGGGTTCCGCCATCCGGTTTTGTTGCTGGCAATATGGTAGCAAGCGATAGAAGCAATTTCCAATGGAGTGCTCCAGCCGGATTTAATAGAGGTACTTTAGCTGGTGTAACCGATATTGGTGTTGTTACAACCCAAAAACAAAGAGATTTATTATATAAGATAAGCGTCAATCCGATTGCATTTTTCCCTGCTGATGGGTTTGTAGTATATGGTCAAAAAACACTATACAAAAAACCATCCGCATTTGACAGAATCAATGTAAGAAGATTGTTCTTATATTTAGAAAAATCTACTCAAAGTGTCTTAAAATTCTTCTTGTTTGAACCTAATTCTATATCAACCAGAACTCGTTTGGTTGGTGCTATTACTCCGGTTTTCGATCAAGCCAAGGTCAATGACGGTATATACAATTATCAGATCATTTGCGACGAAAGAAACAATACACCGGACATTATTGATAACAATGAATTAAAGGTATCTATATACATTCAACCTGTTAGAACAGCTGAATTTATATTAGCAGACTTTATTGCTACAAGAACCGGAGTAGATTTCCAAGAAATAATCGGATAAGAAAGATAAATATTTTATATGGCAAACGAAACATTAAACAACATATCACCTGACAGTAGCTTATTTGGAAGTCTCGGTATTGAAAACTTTTACGATACTATTTCAACAAATGATTTTGCTCGTACAAATTTATTTCGTATTATATCTTTGGGCGGAACTAAATTTTCACCTACCGAGTTATTATATGTAACCACCACTACCCTACCCGGTCGTGAGATTACCAACATACCAACACCGTTCATGGGCTTGCAATTCAACGTGCCCGGTACGGCTAAATACACTGGTTCTGATTCGTGGCAATTGACCTTTAGAATGCCTCAAAATTTTTCGATTCGTAGAAAATTTGAAGATTGGACTCATTTAGTATTCAATGATCAAACTTCCACAGGTGCTTATAATATACCAAACAAGGCTCAAGATAATCAAATTGTCATGGATCTTTTGGATAAAACAGGTAAGGTTATTCAAGGAAGATCCTATACTTTTTACGGTGCTTATTGTAAATCATTAGGTGCTATAAATCTTGATATAACCCAAAATGGTGAAATTATAACCCAACAGGTTACTATGGCTTACCAATATTGGAGAATATCTAGATAATAAAATAGTGTTTTATAATAAATATTTATATGGCATCTAGCTCGTATGAATATTATCTAAGTGAGATTTTAGGCTCATGGGCGGGAAATCCAATTTTACCGTCCCAATGGCTTGTGTTGTTTCATTTCAATACTCTTCCGTTACTGGCTCAAAATTTTGAAAATGCTTTAAGCAAAAAAGAATACGGTCAAAATTGGAAATTATCATCCAAAACAAGAAATAAATTAATTAGTGATACTTTCCAATATTCTTTGGATAGTATGGTTGGATGTGCCTTTGCTAAACAGGTTAATACGCCCAGAGAATCGCTTGCGGCTCAAAACAGAGGACTTTCCTATGGTGGCTACATGGCCCCTGCTACAAGCGATACTAGAGCTTCTTACGATAACCTAACTATAGATTTTTTAGAAACCAATGGATCGTTTGTTGATTTCTTCATAAGACCTTGGTTGATATTATCGTCATATTATGGTTTGGTAGCAAGAGGGGTCGATTCTCCGAAAAATGTAAAGTGTGGTCAGGTTGATGTATTTTTCTATGCTAAAACTGGTCCTTATACCTCAATGGTTCCTAGAAAAATATTTTCATATAAAAATGTTGTTCCTATCAATGTTGGTCAGGAAACATATAGCCATCAAGCAGATGCTTTAAAAATTCAAAAGGTGAATTTTGTGTATGATAAATATTCCATATCTGAGGGAGAAACAAGCTCACAAATTAATAAAGGTTATGAAGATAAATCTATTTTAGGATTTCTTAGAGGGTTAGGTGTTACTTAAAAATGGAAAATATTATATATTATGATTATTTTTTGGAATTTCCGTTTTCAAAAATAAAAATAAATTTTAAGGAAATAACAACCAAAGATCAATTATATCTTTCAAAATCTCGTTTAACGTTTAATGATAGCTCACAGTATTTTAATTTTTTAAAAGAAGTTTGTCTATCTTCTATTAAAAATAAAAAAGAGTTTGAAAATATAGATTTAATAGAATTTTTATTTTATATTATCAAAAGTAGAACGATTTCTAGTGGTCCTAAATTGGAATTGATGACCGAGATTAATGATATAAAAGCCAAAATAAATTTAAATCTAAATGATATCCTAAAAAATATATACGATAGTATAGATACAAATTTATTAAAAATAACAGATTCAAATTATAATATAGTGTTAGGATTTCCTTACCTAAAAGATTTTAATACAATAATTAATACCGAAAAAAATACAGTAGACATTATAAATTCTTTCTATCTGTTTATTAAAAAAGTAAATAATATAGATTTTTCTAATTTATCATATGAACAAAGAGAAGTGTTATACAATAAATTGCCATTGTCTTTAGTTTTTAAAATTAAACAAAACATATTAAAGGTATTTGATACTCTGGATAAAACCAACATATTCAATATAGAATATTTTAAAAATTTTAAAATAAACATATATAATAGTTCTTATTTGGAAATAATTAAAATATTATCTTTATATGACATAGAAAGTATTCATAGAGAAATATATTTATTATCTGATATGAATCCAGAATATTTAATGAAAACATCGCCTTCCGAAAGAAAAATGTATTTAAATTTTTATATGCAGGAAAAAGAAAGTAAAAGTAAAAATCCATTTCCTATGGAATAGGTTGATTTAACATAATATAGATATAAATAATAAATATGGAAGAAGATATTTTAGATTTTAATAAAGCCCTAATAGAATTAACCCAAATTGCTGACAGTTATTCTTTTGATGTTTGGATTCCTTCAAAAAATAAAACTGTAAAATTCAACGAGATTACAGCACTACAACAAAAAGATATTTTAACAGGTTCTATGGATAGCAGTATTTATAGTAAAAAATTTAACAGTGCTTTATATGAAATAATTAAAAACAATTCATCTGAAGATATTTCCGAATTTACTATATTAGATAAAATATTGATATGTTTACAATTGCGTGAAAAAGTATCTAATATTATCAAAATACAACAAAAAGATGATAAAATTGATGTTGATATTTCTCCGGTAATAGCAGAATTTAAAAAGAATTATACACACCCAAAAGAAACTGTACTATCTCATAATAATATATTTATAACAATTTATCCTAGTTATATTTTAGAAGAAAAAGATTATGATGAAACAATATTAAAGGATAATAAAAAAGCAGAAGATATTAAAAATACCGACGATATACAAGAAGTTATATCTAATGCTTTTATAGGAGAATTAGCAAAATCTATTAAAAAATTAAAAATTAACGACCAACATATTGATATGTTGCCTTTAACCTTTAAACAAAGAATCAGACTGGTAGAAAAAATGCCAGCTAGTCTAATACAAGAAATTTTAAATGTTGTGTCAGAGTGGAAAAAAAATGTTGATGATTTTCTAACTATTCAAAAAGAAAACGAATCATATACAATAAAAATAGATCCTTTATTTTTTATCGGTTAACTACTTTCTAGCCATAAATATTTAAAATGGCTGATTTTGATTTCAATAATATTTTTGGTAACAACAATACAGATATATCTAATATACTGTTTGATGAAAACCAATTGTATCTTATTCGTGACCAATTTCAAAAAGAAGTTATAAATCCGCTTTTTGATCAATATAAATCTTTTTATAAAAAAATAGAAGATAAAATTTCAGAAAATAGTAATAACAATTCATATATTAAAAAATCTTCAGATATCATTGATATAGAAAGTTATAAAAAAAGTAGGAATATAGACAAAAGATTAGACGATATCGTAAATCCTTTTTTTTCAAAATTAGAAAATTATTACGACAAATTAGGACAATCTTTAAACGATTTTTCAAATTTTAAATTTTTACCTAACATAGATTTTACTAATCTAAATGATAAAATACAAAAAAAGATTTCAGATATAGAAAATAATTTAAATTCACAAGATTTAAAAGAAAGTGTAGAACCCCCATCTCGAAAGAGAAAAACATCTAAATTAAAAGCTAGAAGTATGCCTATGGTTGAGGATATTTCAGAAGAAATAACAAAGCAATTAGAACCTGTAGAAGATAAAAAGGTATCAGAAATAACAAAGCAATTAGAACCTGTAGAAGACAAAAGGGTAACAGTAGATAATAAAAATTTTACAGTAAATGATTTTTCTGAAGAATTAACTAATAATATAACAGTCTTAATAGAAGAAACAGCCTCAAATAGAACATTGCTAGAAAAAATAAATGACTCGATGTTTAGTATAAAATCTTTTACATCGACTTATTTTTCAATGTTCGATAAGATTTTATCTGATGCACTATCATCATCAACCGAAAACAATATAGGTTCAAACGGTATAGGATTGGAACAAAAAAAAATAGGAGAAAGTGTTCCTGAGATTTCTCTGTCTGAAAAAACTATAAACCAATTTAAAAACATATTCTCGGATTTATTTTCTTCTGAAATGTTTAAAGGGTTATTTGATTTAGCAAATCTTGAAAATTTAAAAGATTCGTTAAATCCCCTTAGTGATGAAAATCAAATGTCATGGTTGGGGTCTTTATTAAAATTTGGTGGATTATTATTAGCGGGAGGTGCTTTAATGGCTTTACTCGGTCCTGTTTGGGATGGTTTTGTTAAACCTTGGCTAGAAGACAAATTAGGTATAAAAATAAAAACATTTGACGAGCTTTTAAATGGATTTGAAAAACTATACGAAGGAATAGAAAAATGGACTATTTTAGGTGGTCTTAAAATAGTTGGAGAAACTTTTTCTGGTATGGGTACACTTTTAACAAAGTTTGGAAATCTTTTAGAAAAAGGTGTTACGATGTTTGATGATCTTGTAATAAAAATCGCAGGTATTGGTTCTAAAGAAGCTGCTAGTATTGGTGCTAAAGTAGCGGGTAAAAGTGTTACAAGCACTGCAAGTGCTGCTGGTCTTGCTGGTGAAAAATTAGCCATAGAAGGAGTCGAAGAAGCAGCAGAATTGGGTGGAAAAACTTTAACAAAAGAAGCCGGAATATTAGAAAAAATGGGTTTGGGTAAATTATTATCGTTTTTACCTAAATTGAAAGGTACTATTTTTAAAGGAATAGGCAAAACAACATTAAAGGCTCTTCCGGTAATAGGTACTCTATTAAGTTTTGGATTTGCTTATGATGATTTTACGAATGATGACTGGATGAGCGGTATTCTTAATATTGCATCTGGTTTGGCATCGATTGTTCCCGGTGTTGGTACGGCTATAGCTATTGGACTTGATGTTTTAAACATTTTTACCGATATGAATGCTGAAGGAGCAACAAAGGAAGAAAAAATTGCAAATAAAAATACCAGTTTGGTTAATTTTGGTACTAAAGTGATAAATGTTTTTAAACAAATTCCTTTATTAGAATGGTTTGTATCTTTAGGTGAAGGTATTGATGCTTTGATTAATAGGGGTGATTATGGTACAGCATTCCAAAAATTAGAACGTGTACCCGGTCTTGGTCTTGTTACCGGATTTATGAAGGGTTTATATGATTCTACTAATGTTGTAGCTGCTGACGGCACAGTTAAAAAATTTGATGTTCAAGGATTCCAAAAACTAATGAAAAGAAATTTTGGAAAACAATTTTTATCAATGGTTCCTTCTGCTTTTGGATTTAGAAATAAAGTAGCCGAATGGTTAGGAATGACCGAATATTTAGAGGAAAATGATACCTTTAATGAGACACAAGTTTTACCCGAAGAATCCGAAAAACGTAGGCAAAATGCTATAGCTGATGCAAACGCTTCCAAAGAAAAATATAAAAAAGAATACGGGGAAAATAATAACGAAGAAGATTATACCAGAAAATATAAAGAAGAAGAAGAAAAATTATTAAAGGAAATTAAACAGAATAAAGAAATATACGAATCTGATAAAAGAGAATTGGAACTTCTTAAGAGTAAAGGTAAGGGGTGGAATCCTTTATATTGGGATGATTATAAGGAAGAAGAAAAATCGAGAACTTCTAATGTGGAAGACGGTGCAACTAGATATAGCGCATCTATGACCAAATTGGAACAGCTTAGAAAATTTAAACCACCGCAAGAAAAGAAAGCCGATGATTTTTTTGATTCTTCCGATAGTCCATTCTCTAATATTTCTAATATATCAGAAGGAAAGTATTACTATAACCCCGAAAACAATACAAGAACATATTTAAATCAAGATGATGATGTTTATGCCCTAAAACGTGGTGGTATAATAGAAGAAAACATCAATAAACAATTAGGAGAATTTACAAATATTCTTTTAGCCGGATTAAAAGAAATAAAAGAAAATTCTAACGGGGGATCTTATATAAACACACCAGTAAATAATATTTCAGTATCTAATTCAAGTAATAACGAATCTCCTGACTATGGTGGTTATACTACCGGAAAAAGAGATCCTATTTTTGATCTTAGAAGTGATTGGTGGAGATCTTCTACAATAGAAAGGATAGCTTAAAATATGGCATTTATAAATAATTTTGATCTTTTTCATATAGATGAAGTTACTATAGCTATACCGTTTATAGGAAATGTTACATATTCTAAGGCTAAACCTGCTGGAAGTTCATCTCTAATTAATGTTTTAAAATCATTTCCTTGGAAAATTAGCGGGGATACTGATGAGGTTCCTAGTGTAATGGTTAAGGAATATGAATTAACATGGGGGCAAACCATTACAAATATTCAAAGAGCCATGCAATTAAAAAATGAATTATTTGCAACAGATAAAAGTATGGACCCCTATTTAACAATGTATACTGGTAATCCAACCGGATTTAATTATGTATTTCCACACTTAATAAAAAATAATGATAGTTTACGATCTATTTCTAATAGATGGGATAAAGAAGCCGATACGACAATGAAAGGTGTTACCGAAGGTTTAATGGAGCTTGGTGATGGTATAGCTGGAGCAATAAATCCTCTTCAATATATACCAATCGCAGGAGGTGCTATAAAAAATGTTCAGGATGCGGTAATGGGTAAAAATATAGTATCAAATCTTTTTACTGGTGTAGGAGCCGAAGAAGTTAAAAAGTTTGGTGGATCTGGTGCAGAAACACTTACCATAAGTTTTCCGTTATATAATACAATTGATACCGAGTCGGCCTTTAAAAACTATAGCTTAGTCACATTATTAACTTTTCAAAATTTAAAAACTCGCACAACCTTTATGAGTTATGTGCCACCCAAACTATATAGGGTCGAAAATGTATATCAAGGTGGTATTTATATGCCTGTTGCTTTTATTTCTAAATTAGATATTAAAAGTATCGGAACAACCAGAGTTTTAAAAGAATATGGTAATATATTAATACCAGAAGGATATAGTGTATCAATAACATTTCAATCTTTACTGAGTCAAAGTTCTAATATATTTGAAGGTACTATGGGGGGTAGTAAAATAGATGTTATAGAAGAAGGTAAAGATGTTAATCAGTTCGCGGCAGATGCTATAGACACATTTAAAAAGTTTATTGAAAAAAAACCACTCGACGTATCCATAGCTGAAGGCATAATGACACCCACACTAACACAAGATAAACCAGCCGTACCAATACCTAACGGTGGTAATTTATGGAGCGGATATGCCACAGGACTAAACCCATTACCTAGCGGCGGTGGTGATGCTAGCGGATCTATGTCGAGCGGTTCATTTAACACCGGACTAAAACCATAAATAATATGAATGACGGAATACAAAATCCTATAAAAAATCTTTCGATATATAGATTTGAAAATTTTTTTAATGTTTATAATGATGTTGAAACAAAAACAACATTTTATAACATTTTAAAAAATATTACGGTTTATCCTGCAAATGATAATACCATAGATCATGAGTATCAGATTAAAGAAGGTGATAATTGGCCTTATATATCTTATAAATTTTATAATACTACTGATTTATGGTGGTTGGTTTGTGAATATAATCAAATATCAAACCCAATAGAAATTCCAGAAAACGGTAAAATGTTAAAAATTTTAAAATCGGATTATGTTCATATAGTATTGAATGAATTAAAAAAACAACTAAATAGATAAAATGCCAAGAAAAAAAGCACCTATACCGGAAATACCTGAAGTTGATAAAGATAATATTTTGGTTGATGGTGGATATTATAAAGGCAATGAAAACCTTTTAAATAAAAACGCAAAAATTGTTTTTACCCAAGAAATGTTTGATGAGAACAGAACTTGTGCTAAAAGTATTTTGCATTTTGCTGAAAGACATTTTCATATTGTAAATCTAGACGAAGGCAAAATAAAAATTAAACTTAGAAAATATCAAAAAAGGATATTAAAAAGTTTAAAGGATGAAAGAAGATTGTTGGTATGTGCTTCGAGACAGATGGGAAAAGCTCTTTCTGTTGAAACTCCTATACCAACTCCAAATGGATTTTTAAAAATGGGAGATTTAAAAACCGGAGATAAAATATATGGTTCTGACGGAAATATATACAACGTAACAAAAGCGCATGATATATTACACGATAGAAAATGTTATGAAATATTATTTGATAACGGTGAAAAAATAATCGCTGATGCTGAACATCTTTGGTTTACTGAAACTAGAAATGATAGAAAAACTAAAAAAAGTAAAGGTTGTTCAAAAACAACAGAAGAAATTTTAAAAACTTTAACGACATTAAGCGGAGAACCAAATCATCGTATAATTTCGTGTGTAGATGGTTTATATAATGATAACAAGAATTTACCTATAAATCCATATGTTTTAGGTTTGTGGTTAGGAGATGGACATTCGAATGATTCTAGAATAACGATAGGAATAAGAGATATAGATTCTATTTTAAAAAAGATAAAAGAATTAGATTTTTATAAAATTATAAGTGTTAAAGAATATAAAAAAGACAATTTTCTTGTAAATTTAACTAACGAAGATAAAAAAAATTCTTTATACTATCATTTAAGAACTAATAATTTATTTAAAAATAAACATATACCTGATATATTTTTAAAAGCATCCAAACATCAAAGAATGGAGCTTTTAAAAGGTTTAATGGATTCTGATGGATATATTGAAAAAAACGGAAGTGCTATTTTTTATAATACTAATATACCTTTAATTTTACAAGTAAAAGAATTGATAGAAAGTTTAGGATATAAGGTAAAATATAATGAAAAAATACCTAAAATTAAAGATAAAGAATATAAAAAATGTGGTATTCTATATTTTAAACCAAGAGAATGTGTTACTTGTTCGGATTTTAAATGTTCTAGATTTGTAAAAACTGATTTGTCAACATCTAAAAGAAATCAATATTTTTATATAAAAGATATTAAAGAAATAGAAAGTGTTCCTGTTAGATGTATTACCGTAGATAGTCCAGATTCTTTATATCTATGTGGAAAAAGTTTAATACCTACTCACAATAGCACAATTGTTTCAATGTATGCTTTATGGTTAGTATGCTTTCATGAATATAAAAAAGTTGCTATATTGGCTAATAAGGCTGATACTGCTATGGAAATATTCTCTCGTATAAAAATGGCTTTTGAGGAATTGCCTGTATATTTAAAACCAGCTGTAAAATCTAATAGAAAAAATGGATTCGATCTTAGTAATGGGTCAAGTATTATAGTTTCTTCTACTTCTGCTTCTGCTGTTAGAGGTCAAAGTATAAATTGTGTTGCTGGTGATACAATTGTAACATTAAAAGATAAAAAAACAGAAGAAGTGTTTAAAATTAATCTAAAAGATCTAGAAGAATTGTTAAAAAATAATCAAGACGAACCTCCACATTTTATAGTTTTAAATGATTGATATAAGCAAATTCATCTATAATAAAATATCGTGTATAAGTATTTATAATGAAGAAACATTTAAACGATCCAAAAATAAATAGAAAATACAATTATTTATATGAAATTGTAAATATTAAAAACGGTAAAATTTATATAGGAGTCCATAGGACAGACAATATAGATGATGGTTATATGGGGTCTGGTCTTAATTTAAAAAGATCCATAAAAAAATATGGAATAGAAAATTTTAAAAAAACAATATTAAATTTTTATAATACATATCAAGAAGCACTTGACGCCGAAAAAAAATTAGTAACATTAGAATTTATAGAAAGAAATGATACATATAACATCAAAGAAGGTGGTTATGGGCCTTGTGCATGGTCATCAAAAGCGATTAAAAAAATATCAGCAAGATTTAAAAAAAGATGGAAATCGGAAGAATATAAAAAAATGATGAGAGAAAAGGTTTTTGATAATCCGGAAATAAATACAAGAAAAAGTATTGGTATTAAAAAATGGATAAAAGAAAATCCAGAAAAACATAAAGAAAGAATGTTAAAAATTAATAAAAACCCTGAAAAAATTAAAAAAATGGCCGACAAACACAGGGGTATGAAAAGATCCGAAGAATCTAAAAAAAATATTAAAGATGGTATTTTAAAATCCCGTGAAAACAATAAAGAACTTGTATCGAAAATATCAGGCAAGGGTTCTATTTATATCTATAACAAAATCAGTAATATTTTTAAAAGACATAATCCCGATATACCTATACCCGATGGATGGATAAAAGGCACTGGTAAAAAATGTATAGAAAAATATATTTTTATATGTGATCCGACCACAAATAAAATTAAAAGACATCCCATTTCTCAAGATATTCCAACTGGCTGGATAAAAGGTGGCGGGAGAAAACATAGAAAAAAATAAAATGGCCGATTTATCCGATTACAAAATTTATAAAAATAATGATTTTGAAATTTTAACTGATGAAGGGTTTAAAGATTTCAAAGGGTTAATTGTTGGAAAAAATAATAAAAAATTAAAATTATATTTTTCTAATGGCGAAATTTTAAATTGTACTCCTAAACATAAGATTATGATTTCATCAAAAAAATGGAAATACGCTAAAAATTCTAAAATCGGTGATGTTTTTTGGAATAATATTTCTTTAATAAAAAAAGAGGAATACGAAAATAATGATCCTGTTTATGAATTTTTAGAGGTTGTAGATAATCATAAATATATTTCTAATAATATATTATCACATCAATGCCTCATAGTTGA
>Ga0214921_10002920_pt1 | contig 26988 bp, 25 predicted proteins | sample LL1505_MetaG_FD_177992 | JGI IMG/M metagenome (GOLD analysis project Ga0214921, IMG submission 177992) | Freshwater microbial communities from Lake Lanier, Atlanta, Georgia, United States - LL-1505 | ecosystem: Environmental > Aquatic > Freshwater > Lake | place: USA: Georgia | collected... | reverse complement strand
CGGAAGCGACCCGGTGAATTCTCGGAACCTGCTTGGGTAGCCGTTTCACCAAGTAATTCACGGAAAGCCTTATGAACCATATGAGTTGCAGTATGTGCGCGAGATATTGCGTTACGTCTCTCATTATCAATTTCAGCTAAACCATCATCTCCTAGAGATACCTCACCATAAAGCACGCGACCACGATGCACGGATAAACCTTTAACAGGTGCTTGCACATCATAAATTTCCACAATCGCACCGCTGGCTAAAGTGATCTTTCCCCCATCTGCTAACTGTCCACCACCTTCTGCGTAGAAAGGCGTGCGATCTAGAACGATCTCAACATCGATCCCCGCACTGGCGTTTTTAACGCTAATTCCGTCGACCAGGATTCCATTCACCTTGGCTTCAGATCGGATGTGGGTGTAACCAATAAATTCGCTAGATCCCTTAGCGTCAGCAACTTTCTTATATTCACTTAAATCTGTATGGCCGCTCTTCTTCGCCTTAGCATCAGCTTTTGCGCGGTCGCGTTGTTCCTTCATTAGACGAGTAAAGCCATCTTCATCTACTTCTAGACCCTCTTCACGAGCCATTTCCAAGGTGAGGTCAAAGGGGAAACCATAAGTATCGTGAAGTTTAAATACTTCATCCCCCGGCAAAATCTTCTTCTTCTCCTTCTTAAGTTGAGTTGAAGCAAGATCGAAGATTTGTGTGCCGCTCTTCAACGTTTGCAGGAAAGATTCTTCCTCAGCCACAGATACGGCAAGGATGCGTTTGGAATCGCTAATTAACTCTGGATATTGCGGCCCCATTGCACCAATCGCGGCCACCGTTAGCTCCGACATAATCGGATCATTGGTGCCGAGCAGGCGCATATTTCTGATGGTGCGGCGCATCATGCGACGCAGGACATAACCACGACCTTCGTTTCCAGGGGTAACACCATCGCCAATCAACATTGCTGATGTTCGTGCGTGATCGGCAATTACACGTAAGGCAATATCTGATTTCTCATTGGCGCCGTACTTAACGCCGGTTAGATCCATGGCACGGCTTAAAATCTGCATCGTCGTATCGATCTCGTAAATATTTTCTACACCTTGTAATAACGCCGCAGTTCGCTCAAGACCCAAACCAGTATCGATGCTCTTGGCTGGTAGCTCTCCAAGAATTGGATACCCATCCTTACCGCCACCTGCACCGCGCTCGTTCTGCATAAAGACTAAGTTCCAGATCTCTAAATAGCGATTTTCATCTGCAATCGGACCGCCATCTATTCCATACGCGGGGCCGCGGTCGAAGTAGATTTCTGAACATGGCCCGCATGGCCCTGGAACTCCCATCGACCAGAAGTTATCGGCCATATCGCGGCGCTGAATTCGCTCCTTTGGGATCCCGATCTTTTTGTGCCAAATATCTGCAGCTTCATCATCGGTCAAATAAACGGTAACCCACAGTTTATCTTCGGGAAATCCATAACCGCCGTCTGAGATAGGACGGGTCAACAAATCCCAAGCCAATGCGATCGCTCCTTCTTTGAAGTAATCGCCAAATGAAAAGTTTCCACACATTTGGAAGAAAGAGGCATGACGAGTTGTCTTTCCAACTTCATCGATATCCAAGGTGCGAACACATTTTTGAACAGATGTCGCGCGCTTAAATGGTGGAGTAACTTCGCCCAAGAAATATGGCTTGAAGGGAACCATTCCCGCATTAACTAGAAGCAGGTTTGGGTCATCAGCAATTAGCGATGCCGATGGCACAACAGTGTGTGTTAAACCTTCGCGGTTATCACTTTCAAAGAAGCGCAGCCAGCGCGAACGGATCTCGGCGGATTCCACTTTCTGGGTTCACTCCGCCTTCTTCTTCTTTTTTGAGCGCGCCTTCTTCATATTTGCAGCGCTGATAAGCGCCCCTGCCACCTTAACCGCCGGGCCACTTTTATCCATAAAACCAGTTGTTGCATCGGCGACCTTTGTCGTTACATCTTCCACATTCTTGGTGATCCGAGCAAAACTCTCCAGTGGACTATTGATCAATTCGACAGTTCTCGTTGATTCGTGAATTAGTGGAGCGGTCTCATCGGTCATGGTCTTGAGAGAAATTTTTGCCTCATCGATAAAGCGGCCGACGCGAATTACGGCGTAAGAGATGGCGATTGCGATTACCAGCAGTGAGCAGGCAACGATAATTATTGCTACTCCTCCTGGACCTGTAACCATTTCTTCACATCCTTCGATTCGTTAAGTTGAGCCGTGAGTTAAGCGCTGAGTTAAGGCGAGCCTACCTGAGAAGGCTCTTAACTCTTGCTTTCGGCTTTCGGTAATCCGTCGATTCCGCTCTCTCTTCGCTGTGCTGGGGTAATTGGAGTCGGGGCACCCGTTAATGGATCTCCGCCACTTGCAGTCTTAGGGAAAGCGATTACCTCACGAATCGAATCGCTGCCGGTCAAGAGCGCACAAACACGATCTAAACCAAGTGCGATCCCGCCATGTGGAGGTGGGCCGTAGTTAAATGCTTCAAGTAAGAAACCGAATTTACTATTGGCTTCCTCATCACTTAATCCAATAACGCTGAAGACATCTTTCTGAATTTGGCGATCATGGATACGAATCGATCCTCCACCAAGCTCGGTTCCATTTAGGACGATGTCGTATGCGTAGGCCAACGCACTTGCGGGATCTGTTGCAAAGCTTTTAGCAAACTCAGGTTTAGGCCCAGTAAATGGGTGGTGAACTGCAGTCCAACCACCGTTATCAGTAGGTTCAAACATTGGAGCATCTACCACCCAGAGAAACTCCCAAGCGCCCTCATCAATAAGGTTGCAACGTTTACCTATCTCGAGGCGAACTGCACCTAGGAGTGCGAGTGAAGCGCTGCGTTCTCCGGCTGCGAAAAAGATCGCATCTCCGGGTTTAGCGCCTGCGGCCTTAACAATTCCAGCAGATTCAACCTCAGAGATGTTCTTAGAGACAGGACCACCTAAGGTGCCATCTTCATTGACGAGGATGTATGCCAAGCCTTTGGCGCCGCGCGCCTTCGCCCAATCTTGCCAAGCATCTAATTCGCGGCGCGGCGATGTGGCTCCACCTGGCATAACAACGCTGCCAACATAAGGAGCCTGAAATACACGAAATTCAGTTTGAGCGAAAAAGGAAGTTTGCTCAACTAGTTTCAGATCAAAGCGTAGATCTGGTTTATCAGAGCCATAGTTCTGCATTGCATCTGCATAAGTCATATGGCGTATTGGAGTCTTAATCTCGTAGCCAACAGCTTCTTTCCAAATCTTTACCAATAACTTCTCTGCGACAGCGAGGATATCGGCCTGATCAATGAAGGACATCTCAATATCGAGCTGCGTAAATTCTGGTTGTCGGTCAGCACGAAAATCTTCATCACGGAAGCAACGCGCAATTTGGTAATAGCGCTCCATGCCCGCAACCATTAATAGCTGCTTGAAGAGTTGTGGGGATTGAGGCAGCGCATACCAACTACCTGGCTGCAGTCGAACTGGAACCAGAAAGTCACGGGCTCCTTCCGGGGTGCTGCGCGTTAAGTAAGGGGTTTCAATTTCAAGGAAGTCGAGTTCTTCCATGACACGACGAATAGTTGAGGTTACCTTTGAACGCAGTCGCAAATTTGCCGCGGGTTTTTCGCGGCGTAAGTCTAAGTATCGATACTTAAGCCGCACCTCTTCTGAAATTTCAGATTCGTTTCCGCTATCGACAGGAAATGGCAGCGCCGCAGATTCACTCAATACTTTTACATCATCTCCCATAATTTCGATAGCACCGGTGGGTAGCGCCGAATTGGCATTTCCTTCTGGGCGCAAAACAACTTCACCTGTGATCTGTAGACACCATTCCGCACGTAACTGGCCAGCAAGCGCCTCGTCGCGAATGACAACTTGAACCGAACCTGTGGCATCGCGTAGATCAATAAAGGCAACTCCGCCATGATCGCGGCGACGAGCAACCCAGCCAGCCAGCGAAACTACTTGTCCGGCATCGGTGGCGCGTAAAGCGCCCGCATCATGGGTTCGTAACATCTCGAGATAGCCCGCCCTTAATTGCTAAATTTGAATTTAGAGAACTCCGGTTAGAGCCTTCTGTAATTCACTAATCTTAACCGAAGTTGTCACTCCATCGCTCATACGTTTGAGTTCAACGATCCCAGATGCAACCTCGGAATCGCCAATAATCACAACATAGCGCGATCCGCTCTTATCAGCTGCCTTCATCGCACCCTTTAAAGCGCGATCCCCAAACGCGATCTCTGTGCGAATTCCTGCCGAACGAAGTTCGGCAGCCAATTTCAAAGCGCCGGACTTTTGATTTTCACCAAGAGGAATTATGAAGAGATCAGATGTGAATTGGTCATCTCTTATTATGCCTTCTGCTTGCGCCGCTAGAAGAACGCGATCTATTCCGATGCCAAAACCAATTCCAGAGAGCGATTGCCCACCGAGGATCTCCATCAAGCCGTCGTAACGTCCTCCCCCTCCGATACCAGATTGGGCGCCCAAATCTGCATGAACAAATTCAAACGTCGTTCCCGTGTAGTAATCCAAACCACGAACCATCCGCGGATTTACCTCGTAGGCGACCCCTAACACATCTAAATAATTTCTTACTTGGGTGAAATTAGATTGTGCTTGCGGCGAGAGGTAATCCAATAGCAATGGAGCGCCCTGCATCGCAGACTTCATCTCTGGACGTTTATCATCAAAGAGGCGCAATGGATTAATCGCAGCACGCGCCGCAGTGGCTTCATCAAGGTCCAACTTGGCGATAAATTCAAGGAGATCGACGCGATGTGACGAACGAGATTGCGCATCTCCCAGCGATGTTATTTCAAGGCGATAATTTCGTAGCCCGATAGCTTTAAATCCAGCATCTGCAATTGCGATCACCTCTGCGTCAACGGCTGGATCATCCACGCCAATGGCTTCAATACCAACTTGATAGAACTGTCGATAGCGACCGGCTTGCGGACGTTCTGCTCGGAAGAATTGACCCGAGTACCAAACCTTTACCGGCAATTGTCCGCGATCTAATCCTTTTTCAATTACCGCTCGCATAACACCTGCGGTGCCCTCTGGTCTTAAAGTGATTGAACGACCGCCGCGATCTTCGAAGGTGTACATCTCTTTTGACACAACATCGGTAGATTCACCAACTCCGCGTGAAAAAAGAGCGGTATCTTCAAATACCGGCAGTTCCATTAACTGATAACCCGCCAATTTCGCTGGAGCGATTAAAGATTCTCGAACCCACTCAAAGGCAGCCGAAAGTGGAGGCGCGTATTCGCTAACCCCTTTTGGAGCTTGAATCTTCTCGAACTTCATACCCGTAATTCTTTCAGATATGGGTTATTTTTTCGCTCGAATTTAATTGTTGTCTCGGGTCCGTGACCTGGTAGTACACGCAGATCATCGCTAAGTGGAAGAACGCGCGTTTTCAGGGTTTTTATCATTGCATCGTGAGAGCCAGAAGGTAGGTCCGTACGCCCGATTGATCCGGCAAAGAGCACATCTCCAGAAACTAGTAGTTCCTCATTTATCGAAAACATTGTGCTGCCTTTGGTATGGCCGGGAGAATGAATTGCTGTGATTTTCATATCCAGCAGATCAATAACCTCTCCATGTCGCATGTTGCGTGTCTCAATTGGTTCCTGAAAAACCATCGCATTAAGAGTTTCAATAAACTCTGGTCCGTGAGCACCTTGTGGCTTCAATAGATAGCCACGATCTTCCGAATGTATATAACTTGGTATCCCATATCCATCGGCCAAAGGTTTTACTGAGAAAGTATGATCAAGGTGGCCATGCGTAATAAGCGCGGCTACTGGCTTCAACTTATATTCAGCGACGATCGCTGTTATTTCATGGGATATATCTGGCATCCCCGGATCGACGATGATGCACTCCTGCCCTGTTCCGCCGGCAATGATCCAGCAATTTGTGGCAAACATTGGAGCTGGATAGGAGGTGACAAACATAAATAACCCCTCCAGTAACCCTATATTTAAGCGCGAACTTTCACTGCGCAGTAAGACAGGGTACCTTTTATCCCTGCAATAACCGCCGTACACACTCAAACAACGAAGGCTTAACCGAGCCGACGCGCTGAAAGGGATAACCATGACCGAGAATGTAACTCCAGGATCAATCAACATTGCACCGATTGCACCGACAATCTTAAGCGCAGCAAGTGCCTTAATCGGTGATCCTTCAAAATTCGGTCGTGTAGGCGAAGATGGAACGGTCTATGTAATTACTCCGCAAGGAGAAAAAGCAGTCGGTTCTTATCCCGGCAAAACCGCCGAGGAAGCGCTGCAATATTTTGTTCGTAAATTTGAAGCTTTAGCATCTGAAGTGGCACTTACGGCAGCTCGCGTTACCAGCGGTGCGATGGTGCCATCTGATGCATACGATGCTGTTAAGAAATTGCGTCAACAAGTCTCTGAGTTAAATGGCGTGGGTGACCTCGCTGCCCTGTCGATGTCCGTAGAACAAATCGAACCTCTGATTGAAGGCCATCGCGAAGCTTACGAAGCGAAGAAGGCAGCTGAAGCCGCTGACAAGGCTGCTCGTCGAGAACAAGTATTGATTGAGAAAGAGAAGATAGTTGCTGAAGCAGAGTCATTAGCTCTATCCGAGAACTGGAAAGTCACAGGAGATCGTCTCAAGACGCTATTGGAAGAATGGAAATCAGCGCCACGTTTAGATAAGAAATCTGATGCGGATTTGTGGAAGCGTTTTTCAGCCTGTCGAAATAAATTTGATAAGCGCCGCCGTACCCACTTTGCAGCGCTGGAAGAGACGACATCAAAGGTTTCAGAAGCCAAAAAGGCGCTCGTTGCTGAAGCAACAGCGTTAGCAACTTCAACAGAGTGGGTTCCTACTGCTCGTAAATTTAAAACACTTATGGATCAATGGAAGGCTGCCGGTCGCGGGAAACCAAGTGATGATGCAAAGTTGTGGGCAAAGTTCAAGGGCGCTCAGGATCAATTCTTCACCGCCAAGAACGCTGACTTGGAGAAGCGAGAAGTTTCTATGAGTGCCAACCTAGCAAAGCGTGAAGAGTTGATCGTGCAATTCGAAGCGCTAGTTCCTTTCACTGATGTAAAACAGGCCAAGGCGGCCTTCCGTGAACTCTTCAACGCTTGGACCAAGATCGGAATCACTCACCGCGATAAGCGCGCCGCACTCGATGCGCGGGTTGCGAAAGTAGAAGAGGCGATCAAGAGCGCCGAAGCAGAGATCTGGCGTAAAACCGATCCCGCAGCTAAGGCTCGCGCTGCCGATGTGGTCAAGCAACTCGCTGATTCGATCGCAAATTACGAAAAGATCGCTGCCAAGTCTGAGGCAGCAGGAAATGCTAAGAAGGCGAAGGAAGCACTTGACTCCGCGCAAGCTCGAAAAGTTTGGCTTGCCGAAGCTGAAAAATCACTCGCTGAATTTAACTAATTGCGATAAACGTCGTAGACGCCTTCAACGGCGCGGACGGCCGCTAATACAGAATCTAAATGTGTGGCATCTGCCATTTCAAAAGTGAATTTTGAGATAGCTGTTCGATCTTTTGACGTATTAACCGCTGCGCTGAGGATATTTACCTGTTGCTCGGAAAGAGTTCGAGTTACATCTGCCAATAGTCGCGGGCGATCTAGCGCTTCAACTTGGATATTTACCAAGAAGACACTGCCGGCACCATCTAGCCAGCGCACCTTCGCCATTCGCTCACCTTGATTTTGCTTAAGATCCGCGGCGTTGATGCAATCATCTCGGTGCACCGAAATTCCGCTGCCCTTTGTTATGAATCCGATAATTGAATCCCCTGGTACGGGTGTACAGCAGCGAGCTAGTTTTACTAGAACATCACCGACGCCTTCTACCTCAATTGCGCTGCTAGAACGACGAACTACGTGAGAGCCCGTTGGAATATGTTCCATCGTTGGCTCGGGATGTGAATCTTCGGCACCAAGTGCATGGACAAGTTTTTCGATGATTGATGCCGCTGAAACGTGGCCATCTCCAACGGCGCTGTATAGCGCGGAGATATCTGGATAACGCAGATCGTGGGCGAGTTCTAAGAGCGAATGCCCGGCAAATATCTTCTGTAATGGAAGTCCAGCTTTACGCATTTGTCGCGCAATGGATTCACGGCCCGCATCGATCGCTTCTTCGCGACGTTCTTTACTGAAATGGGCCTTGATCTTGGAACGCGCACGTGGTGATTTAACGAAGTTAAGCCAATCACGCGAAGGGCCCGCATTCTCACTCTTATTAGTGACGATCTCAACTACATCACCATTTATCAACCGAGAATCAAGCGGAACCAGCCGCCCATTTACCTTTGCACCTGCGCAGCGACTGCCAACATCCGTGTGAACCGAGTATGCAAAGTCAACCGGTGTTGATCCACCTGGTAACGCAATGACGCTCCCCTTTGGCGTGAAGACGAAGACTTCAGGGCTTCCTAAATCAAAGCGCAGCGCCTCTAAGAACTCTGAAGGGTCCTCAGTCTCTTTCTGCCATTCATGTAATTGGCGAAGCCAGAGCATTTCTGGCGATGAAGAATTGGATTCACTGCCTTGCTTATACTTCCAGTGCGCGGCAATACCGAATTCTGCGCGCGAATGCATATCAAAAGTTCTAATCTGAATTTCAATCGCCTTACCGTTCGGGCCAATCACCGTTGTATGCAGAGATTGATACAGGTTGAACTTAGGCATTGCGATGTAATCTTTAAATCGACCTGGAACCGGCGACCACCTAGCGTGGATAGAACCTAGTACTGCATAGCAATCGCGGACATCGTTTACTAAAACCCGAATACCGACAAGATCATAAATGTCGTTGAAATCGCGCCCACGAACCACCATCTTTTGATACACGCTAAAGAAATGTTTCTTGCGCCCGGTTACCGTCGCTGTGATTGAATCCCGAGTTAAATCGCTTTGAACTGCATCTATTACCTCTTTCGTCAGCGCATCGCGTGATGGTGATCGCTCAGCGACTAAACGCGATATTTCTTCAAACTTCTTAGGCTCTAATACTTCGAAGGAAAGATCCTCTAGCTCCCACTTGATTGCATTCATTCCGAGGCGATGGGCTAGGGGTGCATAGATATCTAAAGTTTCACGTGCCTTGCGCTCAGCGCTTTCGACTGAAACATGGCGCCAGGTGCGGGCGTTATGTAGGCGATCAGCCAATTTGATGACCAGCACACGGATGTCACGAGACATTGCCACGACCATCTTGCGCACTGTTTCGGCTTCTGCAGTTGGACCGTAAGTCAATTTATCTAGCTTGGTGACGCCGTCTACTAAATTAGCGATCTCATCCCCAAAATCACTGCGCAACTGCGTTAGTGAATAAGGCGTATCTTCGACGGTATCGTGCAAAAGAGATGCGATTATCGTTGTGTCATTTAAACCAAGTTCAGCCAAAATCAAAGAGACGGCCACCGGGTGCGTTATGTAATCCTCGCCCGATTTGCGCAGTTGACCGGTATGCGCAACTTTCGCGATTTCATAAGCGCGTTCCACATCGCTAAAGCGGCTAGATGGATGGCTCTCTCTTAACGACGAGATCAGCGGACCAACGAGAGTGTCTGTAGCCATAACTCGTTATCGTCTCTTCTTCATCCCGCGCCAGTGGCAAATTATATCGCCTTACTTGCGCCCTTTACGTTTTGGTTGATTACGTGGTCCGCGATTCCCACTTGGTGTAATTGTTGGTCGTGCTAATGGTGCAGCAGCTGATTCAGCAACTGTTCCACCACGTGCCGCAACACGTTTAGCTAGAGCCTGCATCGCTGGCTCCTTCTCACGCAGTGAAGCAAGGAAAGGTGGTGCGATAAAGATTGACGAGTAAGTACCGACTGCTAGACCTATAAATAGTGCAAGCGATAGATCCTTAAGTGTTCCAGCGCCAAGAAGTCCGGCTCCGACAAAGAGGATTGAACCAACTGGCAAGAGTGCGATCAGCGAGGTATTGGCTGAACGGACAATGGTCTGGTTAACAGCCAAGTTAGCTGCTTGCGAATAGGTAACTTTTCCAACCGCAGCAACAGACTTCGTATTTTCGCGAACCTTGTCGAAGACAACAACTGTGTCGTAGAGCGAGTAACCCAAAATTGTTAAGAAGCCAATTACCGTAGCCGGCGTAACATCAAAACCTACGAGCGCATAAATTCCAACGGTGATGAAGACGTCATGCACAACTGCAACGATCGCTGAAATCGCCATCTTTGGTTCAAATGCCATCGCAAGAAAGAGCATGATGACAAGCAAGAAGGCAAAGAGGCCATATAGCGCCTTCTTGGTAATTTCCTTACCCCATGATGGGCCAACTAGTTGAGTATCAATTGATTCAAGGGCTACGTTGAAAGTTTTTGTTAAAGAGGCTTCAACGGCGTTGGATTGCGCAGGTGTCAGCGCACCAGTTTGAATTCGCACCTTATCGTTACCAATTTTTTGGACAATAATTTCTCCAGGAATGCCGGCCCCATCGACTGAGGCGCGTGCTTGCTCAACGCTAATTCCTGCCTTGTTTACGGTGTATGACGATCCACCTTTGAACTCAATTCCCAAATGTAAACCTTGAATAACCAGGGCAGCAATTGATAGCAAGATGAAGATCGCAGAGATCGAGTACCAGCGACGGCGCTTGCCAATAAAATCGAATGAAGTCTCTCCCGTATATAGGCGGCCACCAAGACCAGTTAGCTTTGACATCGCTTATGCCTCCAAAGTTGAAGTAGTGACTTGTGTGGTGCTCGATTTCATACCGATGCTCTTCGGCGATAAACCAGAGAGTGGGTGTCCGGAAGCGAAGAAGTTGACTCCGGCAAGTACGGTAACGATCGGCTTTGTGAAGAAGAAGACAACAAATAGATCGACCAAAGTGGTTAGACCCAAGGTAAATGCGAATCCGCGAACTCCTCCAACTGCGAAGAAATAAAGCAGCACAGCCGCAATCAGAGAAACGGCATCCGCTACCAAGATCGTATGTCGCGCCTTTATCCAACCACTCTCGACTGCAGACCTTAGAGATCTACCTTCACGCGCTTCATCACGAATACGTTCGAAGAAGACGATAAACGAGTCTGCAGTAACACCGATCGCAACGATCGCTCCTGCAATACCAGCAAGAGTGAGCGTGAACCCGATGCTCTTTCCTAAGACTAGGAACAGCAGGTAAACCAATGCGCCAGCAACGGCAAGTGAGCCCACAGTTACTAGACCTAATCCGCGGTAGTAAAGAAGAGAGTAAATAACTACTAAGCCAAGACCAAGGAAGCCGGCGAGTAGACCGGCATTTAGCTGATCAGCACCGAGGGTCGGTGAAACTTGTTGCACCTCACCGCGATCGAAAGCTAACGGCAACGCACCATACTTGAGAACGTTTGCAAGATCCTGAGCTTCAACTTGCGAGAATGACCCGGTAATTTGCGCATTGCCTGATGGGATTGCTTCATTAATACGTGGCGCCGATACAACTAAACCATCGAGAACAATTGCTACTTGGTTAAGCGGTGAAGCAAGCGTGGTTACGCGATTGGTTAAAGCGCCGAAAGCTTTTGTGCCTTCGCCATTGAAAGTTAATGAGACGAACCAGGTAACACCTTGCTGCGGATTAAAGCCAGCGGTTGCTGCAGAGACTTGCTGTCCAAGAACTTCGGCCGGCGCGAGAATGTATTTGGTTGCACCTTCGCGTGAACAGGAAACAATTGTGTCTGTCGGAGCATCGGCGCCAGTACCTTGACGGTTGGCAGCGTTTGTACAATCAAGGGCGGCAAAGCGCGCATTAATTTCCGGGGATACGCCCGCTGCTGGAGTTGCAGCCGTTGCAGTATCTGCTGGGTTTGAAACTCCCGGGCCTTCGGCTAGAACCTGACGGAACCGCAGCTCTGCAGTCTGCCCGACCAGATCCACAACTCGGCGTCCGCTATCGCCTGGTACGGAGATGACGATCTGACGATTTGTGCCGCTACCTTGCGCAGTTACTTCGCTTTCAGCAACGCCTAGTGAGTTAACGCGTTGGCGAATAATTGTCACTGCTTGATCAACTGCTTCAGTTGTTATCTTGTTAGCATCGTTAGATGCGCGAGGTTGGAGCGTGACGCTCGTTCCTCCGCGCAGATCGAGCCCAAGGCGAACAGATGAAGCGCCTTGAATAAAGGTGGTAACAATCAAACCGAGCAGGATCAAGGCCAGGATCACAAGGGAACGGCCAGAGCGGGCAGGGCTCTTCGCAGATTTATTTGGTGTGGACATAGGAGCAGAGTCTAGGCGTCATCGACGGGCGTGTCGAAAAGCGTCGCAGCGCCAGCAGGTGGTGTTCGTCCCACATGTGTCCAGCCCAGCGCCGTTGCGATTCGACCGCGTGGAGTACGCGCCATAAAGCCATTTCTTACTAGAAATGGTTCAGCAACAGATTCAACTGTTTCAGTCTCTTCACCCACGGCTATCGCTAGCGTTGAAAGACCGACTGGTCCCCCGTTAAAGCGTTCGATTAGCGCAACCAGAACTGCTCGATCTAAGCGATCTAAACCCTTTTCATCAACCTCATACATCTCCAACGCAGCCATGGCATCGCTATGAGTTAGATGAGTTGCGCCCTTGGCTCCAGATCTGACTTGCGCGTAATCTCTAACGCGGCGCAGCAAACGATTGGCAATACGCGGTGTACCTCTAGACCTGCTGGCAACTTCACTAACTGCTTTCGCATCTATCTCCAACTGCAGAAGCGCCGCACTGCGACGTAATACTTCCTCTAACTCATTTTCCTCATAGAAATCTAAGTGAGCTGTGAAACCAAAGCGATCTCTGAGTGGACTAGGCAGCAAACCTGCGCGAGTAGTTGCACCGACTAAAGTAAAGCGCGGCAATTGCAATGGGATTGACGTTGCCCCAGGACCTTTACCAACAATTACATCAACGCGGAAATCTTCCATCGCTAGATAAAGCAATTCTTCAGCCGGGCGTGGCAGACGATGGATCTCGTCAAGAAAGAGAATTTCTCCTTCAACGAGCGAAGATAGAATCGCCGCCAAATCACCTGCGTGTGTAATTGCTGGACCGCTCGTTATGCGAATCGGTGTCTGCATCTCACTAGCCAGAATCAGCGCCAGGGTTGTTTTACCAAGACCAGGTGGACCCGATAGAAGAATATGGTCGGCAGCTGAATTTCGTTGGCGGGCGGCGGTTAATAAAACATCAATCTGATCTCGAACTCTATGTTGGCCAATGAATTCCTTTAAAGTTTTCGGACGTAGCGCATGTTCGGCTGCGGAATCATCGCTGGCAAAATCTGGGCTTACTAACCGCTCATCGCTCATAGCTATCTGCCACCCTTTTGCAGCGCCCGTTTTAGCAGATCGGATAAATCTACTGAGTTAGCATCGCCACCTTCGTCTGCTATCTGGTTAATCACACTTGTTATTGCGTTATCTGATTCTTTAGCCGAAAAGCCCAATGAGATTAGGGCGCTAGCTAATTGTTCGCGCCAAGCGGGTTGGTGATGAGAACTCTTATCGCTAGTCCCAAAGTCAGATAACTTCCCCTTTAGCTCGAGAATTAAACGTTGCGCACCCTTGCGACCGATACCCGGCACTTTCTCAATTGCCGAGATATCTTCATTTGCAATCGCTAAGGCAAGTTGGCCAGGTGAAAGTGCCGCAACTATAGACATCGCAACTTTCGGTCCAATCCCGCTGACCGTCTGCACCAATTCGAATAGCGCACGTGCACCATCATCTAAGAATCCAAAGAGAGTAAGTGATTCTTCACGAACGACAAGGCAGGTGTAGAACTGCGCGGCGGCTCCAATATTTAACTGTGCGCTCGTTCCTGCGGTGATGGTGATCGCTAAACCAACTCCCCCTACTTCAACTATTGCACGGTCGGAAGCGATCGAACGAACGGTTCCATTAATCAGTGAAATCATTTGCCGACCAACTTAGCTAACCGAGATTTCTCAGCACTTAGCGCGGAAGCTAATTTTGAATCCCCGGACCCACGCCAGATATGACAGATTGCAAGAGCTAAGGCATCGGTGCTATCGACCGGTTTAGGAATCTCTTTCAGCGCAAGTAAGCGCTTAACCATTTCGGCCACTTGAACTTTATTGGCACGACCTGAACCAGTCACGGCGGCTTTTACTTCACTGGGTGTGTGCATGACTACAGGAATTCCAGCACGCGCTGCAACAAGCAACGCAATTCCGGCTGCCTGACCAGTACCCATCACAGTACGAACATTGTGTTGTGAAAAGACCCTTTCAACTGCGATTACATCTGGGCGATTTTCTTCAACCCAGCGCGTTAGCTCGCTCTCTAATTGCAGCAGTCGAAGCTCTAAGGCTGTTGTACTGGGAGTCAGAATTACTCCCACGTTAATCAAACGCAATTGCGATCCGGGGGCGCCTTCAATCACGCCAACTCCGCAACGAGTTAGACCTGGGTCAACGCCCAGCACACGGATTTCTCGTTGGCTCATAACTTCAAAGCCTACGACGCCAAGTACGCGCTATTAGGAAAGGCTCGCCATAACTTCATCGGAGACATCGAAGTTACTGAATACGTTCTGCACATCGTCTAACTCTTCAATCGCATCGATGAGTTCGAATACCTTGGTAGCGCCTTCTGCATCTAGTGGAATAGTCATGGAGGGTAGGAACGAAGAGTCAGCAGATTCGTAATCGATACCAGCGGTCTGTAGCGCAGTTCTTGCTCTGACTAAATCACTTGCCTCGCAGACAACTTCGAAAGATTCACCAAGGTCATTTACTTCTTCGGCTCCAGCTTCAAGAACCGCTTCGAGAATCGACTCTTCAGTCACACCAGCTACCTTGTTAACAATAATTACCCCTTTGCGATTGAAAAGATAGGCAACTGAACCGGGGTCGGCCATTGATCCACCATTGCGAGTAACGGCGACGCGAACTTCAGAGGCGGCGCGATTGCGGTTGTCAGATAGACATTCGATCATGATGGCAACCCCGTTTGGTCCGTATCCTTCATACATAATCGTTTGCCAATCAGCCCCGCCCGACTCAAGTCCAGCACCGCGCTTTACCGCGCGTTCAATATTGTCAGCTGGCATGGAATTCTTTTTCGCTTTAGCAATCGCATCAAATAAAGTCGGGTTGCCATCAACATCTGGGCCGCCATTGCGGGAGGCAACTTCAATCGCCTTAATTAGTTTCGCAAAATTCTTCGCACGGCGACTATCGATGACAGCCTTTTTATGCTTTGTCGTTGCCCACTTGGAATGGCCGGACATTTAAAACACCTCAATCAACTTTTGCTGGAATTTAAAGGTTATACAAGATGGTTACTTTATCGCTCCGGCACATACTTGATCAAAGAAGAAGCGATGCACGCGTAAATCTCCGGTCAATTCGGGATGGAATGAAGTTGCCAGTAGCGAGCCTTGGCGCACTGCAACAGGATGGCGTTTGCCGTCACTGCCTTGTACGTCGGCCAAGACCTCAACTCTTTCGCTGACCTCTTCCACCCAGGGAGCACGGATAAAGACAGCTCGCAGCGTTTGCTGGTTAAAAGTTAAGTCGCTCTCAAAAGAATCCACCTGTCGACCAAAGGCGTTGCGGCGAACTGTCATATCTATCCCGCCAATTGTTCTTTGGTCAGCAGCACCATCAAGGATTCGATCGGCCAACAAAATCATTCCAGCACATGAACCATAGACGGGCATACCAGCTTTGATACGTTCTCTTATCGGAGCCAATAAGCCAAAGGTCTGTGATAAGTGTGCGATGGTTGTTGACTCACCACCGGGCAAGATCAAGGCATCGACTTCAGCTAACTCTTCAGGTCTGCGAACTGTAAGAGCTGCGTGGCCGGAAGCCTTGGCCGCTTGGATATGTTCGCGAAAATCGCCTTGCAGCGCGAGCACACCGATCTTCATTGAAAGAAAATTACTACCAGCCGCGCTCGGCTAAACGGTGTGGTGCAGGTAGATCTGCGACGTTGATGCCCACCATAGCCTCGCCTAATCCACGCGAAACATCTGCGAGCACTTTGGCATCTTCGAAGAAGGTAGTTGCCTTCACACATGCAGCCGCTCGAGTTGCTGGATCACCAGATTTGAAAATACCAGAACCGATAAATACGCCATCGGCTCCCATCTGCATCATTAGCGCTGCATCCGCAGGTGTTGCGATTCCACCAGCTGTGAATAGCACGACGGGAAGTTTGCCAGTTTCCGCGACTTCCTTAACGAGTGCGAAGGGCGCTTGTAACTCTTTCGCTGCCACGTAAAGTTCATCTTCACGCATTGATGATAGGCGACGAATTTCTCCACCGATCTTGCGCATATGCATCATTGCATTTGAAACATCTCCGGTACCGGCTTCACCCTTGGAGCGGATCATCGCTGCACCTTCGTTGATGCGACGTAGCGCCTCACCTAAATTGGTTGCACCACATACGAAGGGAACTTTGAAATCCCACTTTTCGATATGGTTTTCATAATCTGCAGGGGTCAAAACTTCTGATTCATCTATGTAATCGACACCTAGTGATTCCAAGATACGCGCTTCAACAAAGTGGCCAATGCGGGCTTTGGCCATTACGGGGATAGTGACTGCGGCTTTAATCTTTTCGATCATATCGGGATCAGACATGCGAGCAACTCCGCCTTCTGCCCGAATATCTGCGGGAACACGTTCTAGCGCCATTACCGCGCAAGCGCCAGCGTCTTGAGCAATCTTGGCTTGTTCAGCGTTTACGACATCCATAATGACGCCGCCTTTTAGCATCTCTGCCATTCCGCGTTTAACGCGCGCTGTGCCGACTGCCTCTGACATGAGTTACTCCCTCTAATTTGCGCCTGATAGAAATCTAATGGGGCAATACTACTTTGTGACAGGCGATGGCGCATCCGCAATCTTGGGCGTGAAAAGAGGTTCCTTATCAATTAAAGCGATCCAAACCTGACCTGATGCGAACTTTATCTCTCGCCCTCTTTTATCAGTCCATGTGGTTCCCTCATCTGCAGAAGATCGTTTCCAAGTTGCAGCAACCGCTATTCCATCTCGCAGGACATAACCAGTGCCCGCACCAACGGTCGCCGAATATGGAGTAACTCCCCCAACTTTGTCGTAGTACTCCGATGGCGTAATCGAAACGATTTGAATAACAAATGTAGTTGGCCCGAGGTGCACACCTGAAGCAGCAATGTCTGGCTTGCCACCATGAGAAAGCAACCATCTACTTTCTTGACTAGACCAAGTGGCATCGTAGGAATTAGCTGGCCAACTTACCTTCACTGAAGTAATTGCAGTACCCGTATCTGGACTTTCTCCAAAACTCCAGCCAACTGATTTTGATTTAGCGATCATCAGATTTGCAGCAACGCTATTAGCCATCAATTTCTCGGCTTGTAACATCATCGCAGTTGGAGCTGTTCGCAAAGGATCGCTCGTGTAGATCTGCGGCGATTGGCGTTGCGCTCCTAGATTTTCTAGATTTGCTGCGGCAATAACCGGAAGCAGTTTCTTCTGCGCCCCACTGTAGGCAAAGGCAACTCTCCCATATTGTTGCAAAATTTCGATATCGGAAATGCGCGCGCTTCTGACTGGTCCGACAACTTTGGGAATTTTGGAACTAAAGATCGCAGCTAACCGAGTAAGACCCCCTTCAACTTGCTCGATATATACAACATCAGCATCTTCTAGCCCTGCTTGCGGATGCGCTGCTGGGGTGTCATCGATCTTCACAACCAATATTGGACCATCAGCGCCGATCCGCCCGCTGAGTGAATTTCTTGGCTCAGACTTTCCTATCTTGGGAAAGAGTTTGACAACTTTTTGCGAAGGAAGAGAATTTGCAAGAGCCAGAATTACCAGAGTTATAGATAAAGTTCCGGCGCCAACCTTATAAAGCTTTTTAAAGAACATCAGCTTCAAACTCGTAGGTAACTGGTAGAGGCGCTCTGCCAGCCAATCGAAAGATTCTAAAGATCGGTTTGGCTCGAACCATCTGAGTTCGCGTCACCGCATCCACATGCATCGCAATAGCTATACGAATTTTATCTGTGAGTTCGGAGAGTTCACGGAGCAAATCCTTTTCGATAACCCCATCAACTAAATGTCCATCATTTAGTAAGAGCCCTAAGGCGCCAGATAATCCGCTTTCAGCCTGCGAACGAGTCTTCATCTGCGCATCCCGCGCCTGATGTGCCGCTGCAGTTAAAAGAAGTGATGAGGCTGGATCTGCGATTTCGCTCTTGGCAATTTCCAGCGCAACGGCCGCGCGACGTTGCAACAACCCATCTAAATTTGCCCAACTAGTTTCCACGCGATGATGCAAACGATCTAAACGAGTTGCCGAATATGACAAGTACCAGAGCGAAAAGATGACAAAGAGTACGAGAAGGAAGTAGTTCTCCATCTAATTTCCTTCCCGGCCCAAGAAACGGTTCCAAGCCCGATTCTCTGATGATAAAGAAACAACTTCGCTGCCAACTATGACCATCTCGTATATAGAAGAAATATCCTCGGCAACTACATCCCAATCAAAGCGCTGGGCGTAATCTTTGCCGCGTTTAGATAACTCACTTCGCTTGGCGCTATCGCGCAATAGTTCGATCACAACCTTGGCTAGATCCTGTGGGTTCTCAGACTCAAAGAGCGCACCATATTGACCGTCACCAAGAAGAGATTGGAAAGCAGGTATATCACTTGCTACAACTGCTGCTCCACCGGCTAGCGCTTCGGCAAGAATGATTCCAAATGACTCACCACCGGTATTGGGCGCGATATATAAAGCAATAGATGATAAAAAGTCGGCTTTTTCCTTCTCTGTAATTCGTCCAAGGAATTCGAAACGGTGGCGCAGTTGCGGATCAATCTGCTCTTCGACATCTTTACTATCTCCAGGTCCAGCAACTAACACGCGTACATCCGGAGCAAAGCGAGCGATTATTGGCAGTGCTTCAAGCAACACAGAAAGACCCTTACGCGGCTCTTCGAATCTTCCAATAAATCCAAGAGTATTTCCGCTCCATTCCGCGCGAATCTCGCCATCGCGATAGCGATCAGCGTAAATACCATTAGGAATGACTACTGCATCTGTTTCCAGATGTTCGGTAAGAGTTTCTCGGGCCGCTTCACTAACGGCAATACGCGCTGAAAGTTTTTCGATAACCGGTTCCAGAATCGGTCCAATGGCAAAGATTGCTTTCTGACGTTTGGCCGCAGCGTGGAAGGTTCCAACTAAAGGACCTTCGGCTGCCCAACAAGCAAGCAGTGAAATAGATGGGATAGCAGGCTCATGTAGATGTAGAAGATCAAACTTTCCATTAGATATCCAATGACGTACTCGTGAAAAAGCGATCGGTCCAAAGAGTACGCGCGCTACTGCCCCGTTATATGGAATCGCAATTGGCTTACCTGCGCTAACTACATAATCGGGGATTGCTGCTTCATCAATGACTGGTGCTAAAACGGAGACGAAATGACCCTTAGCAATTAGATACTCCGCCAAATCGCGAACATGGTTTTGAACTCCTCCTGGCGTATCCCATCCATATGGGCAAACAAGTCCAATACGCAATTTCTGTAACGTCATACGTTGCGCTCCTGGAAATCTCCATCAATCCAGATTCTTTGCAACATATGCCAATCCTGTGGAGCACGAGCTATACCTTGGGCGAAATGATCTGCGCAGGTCTGCACGACTTGAGCCACGCGTTCTGAATCAGTGCCGTTTTCTGGAATCGCGACGCTATTGAACTCAACGTGAATTCCAGTTGCAGTGTAGGAAACGAAAGCAGTCACAAGTGGAATCCCAGTTCTAACCGCTATAAGTGCGGGACCGGCCGGCATGCGAGCTGGATATCCAAAGAAGTTAACATCAATTCCGCTGCGCGATAAGTCGCGATCTGCCACTAAAGCAATAAGCGCGCCGTCCCTTGCGCGTTGCATGAGCGTGGCCATTGATCTGGAATCTAAGGCTAATACTTCCATTCCCATGTTCTGGCGATACTCCAAAAATTTCTTGAAGAGCGCCTCTGGCTTAAGTCTTTCAGCGACCGTTACCAGCTTAAAACCCATTCCACAGAAGTAAGAGCCAGCATGATCCCAGTTACCAGCATGTGGAAGCGCGATAACAACTCCGCGTCCATCGCGCATCGGCGCAGTTAATAACTCTTCACGAGTAACGGTTACTGACGATTTTATTCGCGACTGCGACCAATCCGGCGACCTGAAGGTGTCGCACCAATAACGCATATAAGAAGAGACTGCTTCAACCATCAGCTGATCCATCGCAGCGCTATCTTTGGCAGGACAGACTCTTGACAAATTACTGCGCAACCTTTGAATTGGAGCTGCGTTGCGACGCAAGGTGATTGTTCCTATCCACTCGAAGCACGCGTAGGCGAATTTCTCCGGGAGGGCTCTAACTAATTTCCAACCTACAAAATATGCGAGAGCAACCACATTATCCAAGTTCATCGCTTTACAACGCCGCCTTGACGATCAAGATTCGCTGTATGGCCGTTATCGCTCCCAGCGCCAAGAGCAGCCAAATTCCAATTGCTAACGCGAAGGGAATTCCCAAGCCTTCAAAACCAATTGCAGTCAGGGCGATGATCAATCGTTCTGTGCGTTCGGCAATTCCACCTGAACATTCGATCCCTAGTGATTCCGCCTTTGCCCGAATATATGGAACTAGCGTTCCCATAATTAACGCACTAAGAGCGACTGGTACTAAGGAATCATTCGTCTCTATAAGAGCAATCGTTAGCCCCAATAAAATTGCAGAGTCAGTGATCCGATCGATAGTGGAATCTAAAAACCCACCCCAACGACTTGCCCCAGTTTCAGAGATGCGCGCCATCGCACCATCAAAGAGATCACTTAGTGCAAAGAAGACAATAAACAATGTTCCGATGAAAAAATCTTGGCGAGGATAGAAATAGAGCGCACTTGCAACTAATCCGATGGCTCCAGTGAATGTGACTGCATTTGGGGTTAAGCCCATGCGCAGGGCACCTCGCGCTATTGGATTGATGGCGCGGGTTACGGCTGGCTTTAAAGAAGCGCTTAACATCAGCACCATCGTAGGCTCAGAGGTGGAATTTCACCTATTCTGACGCCTGTGAGTTCTCTTAAACGTATCCATGTATATGGGCATGTCTCTGCCCAACCGCAAGCGATCGCCAACTTATTTGGCGCAGAACTCGCAACTGATGTGATGGCAGATTCTGATCTGGCTATCTTTGCAATTAATCCAGCCGCTGGTATTGACCAAGCAACAATTGACCAATGGCAAACGCTAAGTGATTATCAACTACCGCGTTTAGTTGTAGTGAATGAACTCGAGGGCAGCGATGCTGATTTCGAAGATGCGATCATGGTGGCCAATCGCGTCTTTGATCAACTAGTAACTCCATATTTAGTTCTGCACTCGGAAACCGGTAGCCCCATTGCTTTGATCTCTTTAGATGATTTACGCATTACTGATTACAGCACCAATCCCCCGACTATTTCTGCAGGTGAACATGAGCACGAGGAGATGGTCGCTGAGTTTCGCGAGGAGTACCTTGAAGAGATTGCAGGTGCCGGTGAAGGAGCTTTCGCGGCCGGGCTGCTTTTCCCAGCAATTCCTATCGTCGTATCAAATGGCATTGGTATCGATATCGTGACAAGTTACATTGATCAGTTGAACTAAATACTGCTACCAAGCGGCGGCAAGCTCATCTCGCGTCTGCGATAGCAAAACTGGCATTACCTTTGTTTGACCAATTAGCGGCATAAAGTTGGCGTCCCCTGACCAGCGAGGCACCACATGTTGATGAATATGTTCGGCAACTCCAGCACCTGAGATTGCGCCTTGGTTCATTCCTAAATTAAATCCTGCTGGCGCTGACACTTTACGCAGAGTGGACATCGCATGTGCGGTCATTTCAGAGATTTCATCTCTTTCGCTTTTGGTCAGATCAGTTAAATCTGCAACATGGCGATAGGTACAGATCAATAAATGCCCCGCGTTATATGGATATAGATTCATGACCACATACGCGTTCTCGCCACGAGCAACAATTAGACCTTCGGCATCTTCCAGCGTTGGGACGCGACAAAATGGACAAGCAACATCGTTGCCACCTAGCGGACGATTTTCGCCCTTTAAATAATCCATGCGGTGTGGAGCCCAGAGACGAGCCCAACGATCCGGCATTCCAGGTGTTGGTTCAGCCATTCTTAAACCTGCTTGCGATCGCGGATTGCCTTTTGAATCTCGGCGATCGCATCCACAACTGCAATGCCATTCTTTTGATCACCATTGCGATATCGGATGGAGACCTTGCCTGCTAGTTGATCTTCTTCGCCCGCGATCAACATATAAGGCACTTTTTGCATTTGGGCATTACGAATCTTCTTCTGCATGCGATCATCAGATGAATCTAATTCGATGCGAATTCCGGCAGCTCTAAATTCTTTAACTACTCCTGCCAGGTAATCTGCGAAGGCTTCTGCAACTGGAATAGCTGTTACTTGCACAGGTGCTAACCATGGTGGGAAGGCTCCGGAATAGTGCTCAGTTAAGACGCCGAAGAACCTCTCAATTGAACCGAAAAGTGCGCGGTGGATCATTACTGGTCGTTGACGCGTGCCATCAGTTGCCGAATATTCAAGCTCGAAGCGTTGTGGCAATTGGAAATCAACTTGGATTGTAGACATCTGCCAAGTGCGACCGATCGCATCCTTTGCTTGTACGGAAATCTTTGGACCATAGAAAGCAGCTCCGCCTTCATCAAGCACTAACTCCAAATTCTGAGCAAGCGCTGCTTTACGAAGCGCCTCGGTTGCTTCCACCCAGTCGGCATCTTCACCAACTGACTTTTCAGGATTGCGCGTCGATAATTCTAGGTAGAAATCTTCGAGACCATAATCCCGCAACAAATTAAGAACGAAAGTTAATAGTGAATCTAGTTCGCCGACCATCTGTTCTTTGGTGCAGTAAATATGTGCATCATCTTGGGTAAATCCGCGCGCGCGTGTTAAACCTTGAATAACGCCAGATTTCTCATAACGATAAACCGTACCGAACTCGAAGAGACGAAGGGGAAGTTCGCGATAAGAGCGACCGCGAGATGCGAAGATCAAGTTATGGAATGGGCAGTTCATCGGCTTCATGTAGTACTGCTGGCCCGCCCGTTTTATGGTCCCGTCAGCATGGAGTTCTTCATCCATAACCATTGGTGGATACATTCCTTCGGAATACCACTGCAGGTGACCAGATTTTTCAAAGAGCGCTGATTTTGTTAAATGTGGTGAATAGACAAATTCATATCCTTCATCTTCATGGCGCTTGCGCGAGTAATCTTCCATCGCCCGGCGAATGATTCCGCCCTTGGGATGAAATACGGCAAGCCCAGATCCAATTTCTTCTGGGAAAGAGAAGAGATCAAGTTCTGTTCCAAGTCGGCGGTGATCTCGCTTTTCTGCTTCGGCAAGTAATTCCAAATATGCAGCAAGTTCTTCTTGCGATGGCCAAGCTGTTCCGTAGATTCGTTGCAACATTGGATTCTTTTCAGAACCGCGCCAATATGCCGCTGCGCTGCGCATCAATTTAAATGCTGGAATATGTTTTGTAGACGGCAGATGCGGACCACGACATAGATCTGACCAGACAGGTTGCCCGTCGCGACCTAAATTGTCGTAAATCGTCAGCTCAGCGCCACCGACTTCAACGCTGGCTTCATCACCGGCGCCAGATTTCAGACCAATCAACTCGCATTTGTAGGTCTCGTGGGCCAACTCTTTTAGCGCATCGGATTCGGTGGTGACGCGACGACGGAATCTCTGTCCATCTTTAATAATCTTGCGCATCGCGCTTTCTATTTTCTCAAAATCTTCTGGGTTAAACGGACGCTCTGGATCAAAGTCGTAGTAAAACCCATCGGTTATTGGTGGACCGATACCAAGGCGAGTTTGCGCAAATACTTGTTGAACTGCTTGTGCCATTACGTGCGCAGTTGAGTGGCGCAGCACAGCAAGGCCGTCGGGTGAGGAGATTGAGATACCTTCCACCACATCGCCATCAATTAGTTCAGTCCAGAGATCCTTTAGAACTCCATTTACCTTACAGACCACGATCTCTTTCCGTTCGGCGAATATTTGAGTGGGGCGCGCATCGCTTTCCACGCTGGCGCTTGCGCCATCTACAGTGATCGATATCTGCGACATGTGGCTAGCCTACCGAATGCTTTAATGTCTTAGCCCGAATATTTGCTTCTAGCGCCACACAATCTGAATCAATTTTCATTGGAACGCTATCAATTTCAGCCACCGATAAGGCAAGCTTTAAACTCGAGATGACAAATGCGGCATCGACTCGTCCCAGATCATCCTTTTCAATTAACTTGACTGCAACACCGCATCTTTCGACAACAATTCCCCGCTGTACTCCAGGAAGAACGCCAGAAGATAAAGGTGGAGTAACCCAATTTCCATCGATGCGGAAAATGAAATTAGAGACCGCACCTTCGGTTACTTCGAGATCGGAATTTAGACAGATAATTTCATCAAAGCCCTGGCTCTGCGCTCTGGCCAGCAACGCTAGGCGATGCTGATATGGAAAAGTCTTTACAGAAATTCCCTTTACCTCAGAAGGATCAGTGATCACCGTAATCTTGGCAGGCTTGGAAATCTCTTCATAGAACTGGTGGACCGCAACAAAGCGATCTTTCGAAAATAGCAATCGCAATCGACCAACAGGATAAGGCTCAGCCAGCAATAAATTTTCTATCGCCTTTCGTACCAAATCTTCACTCGGCAAGACAATCTCTTTCTGCGATGCAGCATCGACGGCCCGACGCATATGTCGGCCTAGCTCAAAGATTTCCCCATCTTGGGTCTTAATGGTTTCAAAGATTCCTTCACCATCGGGCCAGCCATCTAAGGCAACTCCAGCGGATGCAGCATCGACAAGTCCATCGTTAAGCCAGATTTGCATTAGATACTTCCTCCAGCGATTGAAATTAACTTACGCGCCTTTAACTGCGTCTCTTCCCATTCGGCTAGCGGATCACTGCCCCAAGTAATCCCTGCACCGGTTCCAAAGCGCAATTGTCCATCCTTAGCGTTCCAAAAGGTGCGAATGGCAACTGAGAGTTCACACCTATCTCCTTGTACCCAGCCCAAAATTCCGCAATAAGGGCCGCGTGCAACCGGCTCATTTTCTCTAATTACTTCCAGAGCCGAGCTCTTCGGAGCACCACTTATAGATCCAGCAGGCAAAAGCGCGGAAAGAATTTCAGACCAACTTATATCTGCGCGCAAAGTGCCAACAACGTCAGAGACTAAATGGCGTAAGCCTGGATGATCTTCACTTCGTAACAAATCTGCCACATCAACGCTTCCTGGCCGACAAATCTGCCCCAAATCATTACGCATCAAATCTACGATCATCACATTTTCGCTCTGATCTTTATCTCCAAAACCATCTTCACTCAACCTCTGCGTACCTTTAATGGGCGAGGTAATTACTCTTTCACCTTGGCGGCGCAGGAAAAGTTCAGGGGAAGCTGATGCTAGTTGCAGATCAGGGATCGACAGGTATGAGGCATATGGGGCTGGATTATGGGTAAGTAATTTTGCAAAAAGCGAGGCAATCTCATCACCAATAAATTCTGCAGCGAGAATTCGGCACGCGTTAACTTGGTAGACCCACCCGTCAGCGATCGCTTCACGAATATCTGCCACATATTTGCAGTAACTATCTTGATCTAACGATGAGCTCCAACACGTCGAAATTCCATTCCAATTTTCACTATCGATTGGGAAAGGTGATTGATAGTTTTGAGCAAACCTAGCCAACCGAACCTGGCCTTCAAAGGAGATACTTACCGCCCAGAAACTGCCATCATCTAATCGCGTTAAGTCATCGCTTATTTCAACTAAAGAATGCGCAAACCGGCCGCCCATCCAGAAGCAGTTATCGCGCGGATCCATAGGCGTAACGCTACGGTGAAAACTCTCGCTTTGGCGGTTAGCCCCTTGCTGCGCTAGATTTGACCCCGCACGAAATGCGGACGTAGCGCAGCTGGTAGCGCGGAACCTTGCCAAGGTTCAGGTCGCGGGTTCGAACCCCGTCGTCCGCTCGGATTGACCGCCGCTTTAGATTTAATTCTTTTGGTGGCGGTTTTTCTATCGTTAAAGAGGCACAGGTTTGGTCGGATGGCCGAGAGGCGAGGCAAGGGACTGCAAATCCCTCTACACGGGTTCAAATCCCGTTCCGACCTCCAAAAAGAAGTAATGAATTTACTTTAGGAGATGTAGATGGTCGAAGATGAATCACAACGTCCTTGGGGACGTTATGAAATCTTGTCCGAAAGCGATGCCCATAAAGTAAAAACAATCTGGGTAAATCCAGGCAAACGTCTTTCATATCAAAGACACCAAAAGCGTGCTGAACATTGGTTTATCGTTGAAGGTGATGCTCGTATCACAATCAATGGAGACACCTTTGAAATGAGCGCTGGTGATTCCATAGATATCGAAACTGGCGATTTACACCGTATCGAAAATATCGGAGCCACCGATGTGATCTTCGTGGAAGTCCAAACCGGAACATACTTCGGAGAAGACGATATTGAGCGTATCGAGGACGATTTCGGGCGTTAATTGCCTCGGCTATACTTTCCCAACAATTTAATACATACCGAAAATTTTTAGACCCGGACGATTGGCTCAGCGGTAGAGCACCACATTGACATTGTGGGGGTCACTGGTTCGATCCCAGTATCGTCCACTTCAGAGTATTGAAGTATCTTGAATTTGACCCAATACGGACAACATCAAGAAAATGGACTGAACAGACCGCTATTTCAGCGAAAACTGTCAACATTAATAAATTTGCTTAGGTGTGGAAGAATCCCACCATGCGCAAGCAATACAACTTTTGGCATGGAGAGCAAGGTCTAGACGCTTGGGATGTTGACCGCTTAATTTCTCTAAGT
>Ga0214921_10002919_pt1 | contig 26992 bp, 24 predicted proteins | sample LL1505_MetaG_FD_177992 | JGI IMG/M metagenome (GOLD analysis project Ga0214921, IMG submission 177992) | Freshwater microbial communities from Lake Lanier, Atlanta, Georgia, United States - LL-1505 | ecosystem: Environmental > Aquatic > Freshwater > Lake | place: USA: Georgia | collected... | reverse complement strand
ATGGTGAAGTAAATGTCCGAACTCATGGAAGACTGTTGTGACTTCATCATGAGTGAGCAATGCTTGCTGCCCATTGACAGGAGGTGTGAAATTGCCACACATAAGGCCTAAATGCGGGGCAAATGAGTCATCGGGACGAGGTCCACCGGTACGGAAAAAATTCATCCAAGCCCCACCCCGCTTTGATTCACGTGGAAACCAATCGGTGTAGAATGAACCGAGGTGGCGTGACCCATCATAGACTTCATAAAAACGAACTTCAGGATGCCAAACGCTGACCGGTGAATTTTCTACTCGCGGAGCAGCGGCCTTAAAGATTTCAGATTTTCCATTCGCGTCTACATAAAGAGTGTCACGTGCTACGACCTGAATTCCAAAAAGATTTCCAAAGAGTTTAAACATTCCGGCGATAACGCCTTCAACGGGGAACCATGGGCGGAGTGCTTCGTCGTCAAAGCCATGATACTCACGACGCATTTTTTCGGAATAGAATCCAAACTCCCAAGGATGCAAAACACGCACCGTGTCTTTTTCAATTTTCGCTCGATACTGTTCTAGCTCATCCACTTCTTTTTCAAATTTAGGACGAATCCGAACCGCCATGTCTTCGATAAATTTAAGGGCCTGATCTCCCGTTTGGGCCATTCGTCGCGCCGTCGTAAAATCCGCAAAGTGTTTTTTGCCCAATAAACGGGCCTTTTCATCACGTAACGACAAGATTTCAGAAACCAGAAGAGTGTTATCCCACTTACCCTTGTAACCCACTTGGCTTAACGCCTCCCAGCACTTTTGTCGAAGTGAGGCATCTTCGCCATATTGCAGAACGGGAAAAACGGAGGGCTGCTGTAAAGTGATTCTCCAAGAGTCGGGACGACTTTTAGCAGTCGCCGATTGTTTAGCTACCGCAAGGGCACTCAGTGGTAAGCCTTTTAACTGTTTTTCATCATCGATGAAAATTTCCCAGTCATTCGTGGAGTCTAAAACATTTTCAGAATATTTTTGAGTTTTTTCTGCGAGCGCTGCGTTTACCTCAGTTAATCTTTTCTTTTCTTCAGGAGGCAGGCTTGCACCGTTTTCTTCAAAATCAGCAATCGTTTCATCTAAAAATCTGCGCTTAATACCTTGAAGTGACTTCGCTTCCGCGATGTTAGAATAATTTTTGAAAACCTGCCAGATATCCGGATCGAGCGTGAGTGCGGTGTAGAATGCAGTGACATCAGGCAGAAGTGCGTTGTAGGTTTTGCGAAGTTCAGGCGAGTTGAGTACTGAATCAAGATGAGTGACCAATCCCCAAGCACGTGATAAATCTTTTGTCGCAGTTTCAAAACCCAGGAGAACATGAGTATAAGTTAATTGCGGACCAGAAAGTTTCTTGAACACATCGATTCGTTCTTGGGCCTGTTTTAAAGCCAATCGAATATCGGGCTCAATGGCGCTGGATTGCAACTGACTCCAATCGAAGAGGAAGTCGTCTTTTAGAAATGGATGCACCAGAACATTATGACGATGGTACGATAAATTTCAAGGGGACTCCTCTAATTCTAGGCAAACTTCATCAAGTATCGACGACACAGGCTTGCGCCATGAGCCCGGAGCCCAAATGTATTAGGTATGAACAAGAAAGAGGCGATTCCCGTCACAAGCATCGAAGTGATTCCGACCAAGGGCGGAACCGCGGTGTTTCTTGTTACTGAAAATAAAACCATTGTCATTCAGGTGGATACTTTAGTCGGCGAATACCTTCAGGCTGCTCTATCCAATAAAGTCGCTGAACGCCCACAAACGCACGACCTCATGCTTCATTTACTGTTGGGTCTTGATGCTGATATTTCGCATATCTCAGTGATTGAAATGAAAGAAGGCGTTTTCTTTGCACGCATTGTGATCAACCAAGCTGGCCCAGTGGCACGCAAAGTAGCTGAAGTAGACTCACGCCCCAGCGATGCACTCGTCTTAGCGGTCAAAGCCAAACGTCCAGTATTCATTATGCCTGCCGTGCTGGATGCCTGTGAGGATATGACTGAGACGCTGGCCCGACTCCGAAAACAATCGTGAATTCTGCCCTCCCCCAACCGTTAGTCAGTGGCACACGTCCATCGGTCTTAGCACCGATGCAAGATGTGACCACCACGGGATTCATGCGAGTCATCGGACGTCGCGGAGCGCCCGATTGGTTCGTCACTGAATATTTTCGAGTTCATGAAACATCGACCCCAGAAAAACATATTCTGGATTCGATTCAAAATCACGGCACCGCTCGACCGGTCTTCGCTCAACTCATCGGCGAAGATATTCCTCATATTGTTCGTACGATTAAACTCCTACAGGCCTACCCCATCGCGGGTATTGACCTCAATATGGGTTGCCCAGCGCCCAAAGTTTATCGGAAAAATGTCGGCGGCGGATTGCTGAGAGACCCAGCAAAAATCGATGAAATCTTAAGTGCGATGCGGGCAGAAATTGCTGGGCTTTTTACGGTGAAAATGCGCATCGGCTTCGATGGGATGGAAAATTATGAAGCGATATTAGATTTAATAAATAAACATAAAGTCGATTTACTCACTGTGCATGGTCGCACCGTGAAAGGACTTTACTGGTCGGAAGTAAATTACCCTGCGATTACCCAAGCGGTTAAAAAAGTACAGTGTCCCGTCATTGCCAACGGCGATGTGACCAGGGCGATTAAAGCGACCGATCTGATCAACGAAACAGGCGCCCATGGTATGATGATGGGTCGACACGCGATAAGAAATCCGTGGATCTTTCGTCAATGGCGCGAGCTACAACAAGGTCAGCCAGTCTATCAGCCTAAACTTTCTGACGTCCGTACTTACATCCAAGAACTTGCAGATGAGTGTTGCGATCAGTCTATGCACTCGGAACGACAAGCGGGTCGACTTAAAAAATTCTTAAACTTTATTGGACTGGCTATCGATACCGAAGGAAAATTTCTCTACGATATGCGACGCACGGAAAACCTGGTAGATTTATTAAAATGTTGTGATGCTCACCTCATGGGCTCGCGCTCGAACGAGATTTATCCAGATGAACCTCACCGGGGTCTCATTGCTCGACCCACTCGAGAAACCCAGCAAACCTGCGAATTATAAGCCGAAATCGGGTCATTTGACTCCCTCGCCCAAACCTCTAACTTTTATACTATGATTAATTTAACCGAAGCAGCCGCGATTCAAGTTCGCAAACTTCATGCACAACAGGCCAACCCTGAATCTTCCTTGCGTGTTTTAATCGAAGCTGGCGGATGTTCGGGATTCGAGTACGGGATGTCTTTCGATCTTAAAAAAGATAACGACCTAGAATTCGTCAGCCAAGGTCTTAAAATTCTCATCGATCCAGCCAGTCACGCCTACTTACAAGATTCGACCATTCATTTCGATGATGGGCTGCATGGAAAAGGCTTTGAAGTAAAAAATCCTAACGCCACTTCGACCTGTGGTTGCGGAAAATCATTCAGCTAACGTGATGCCGAGAGCTTTTCTCTTTTGGGGAATTTCTCTGGCTCTCGTTGCATGCGCACCTAACCCATCGCCAATTCTTTCACCTATGTCATCATCTGAAACTGTCACCGTACGCTTAGAAACTTCACCTGGGCAACTCGGTGAGCCACAAAAAGTTAAACGCGTCGTCAAATCGGACGAAGAATGGGCGAAGCAGCTCACTCCGAGCCAGTATCATGTTTGTCGATCCAAGGGCACGGAAAGACCCTTCTGCGGCACCCTGCTCGATAACAAGAAAACCGGAGTTTACACCTGTGTTTGCTGTGATTTACCCCTCTTCGCCTCTAACTCAAAATTCAACTCTGGTACCGGCTGGCCGAGTTTCTTTCAGCCGATTGCGAAAGAGAATGTTTTAAATATTGTAGATAACAGTCACGGCATGGAACGCATTGAAATCGTTTGTGCACGTTGCGACGCACACCTAGGTCACGTCTTTGAAGATGGACCTAAGCCTACTGGATTACGTTTCTGTCTCAATTCCGAGTCGCTCAACTTCCGCGAGACTCCGAATAAATAAGCCTTAGCGCTTAGTTTTTTTAGAAACCTTTTTAGCGATTTTTTTCTTAGCCTTTAAAACCTTTTTCTTGGTTTTAGGTTTAGAAACTTTTGCTTTCACTTTTTTAGCTTTAGGCTTTTTCGCTGTTGGTTTTTCGGAAGTAATTTTTTTGGCTTTAACGGGTGAAACCTTCACTGCTTTCCAAAGTTTCTGTTTCAAGTCTTCTAAGCCGTCTTGGGTGTAGCAAGAAATCGGAATCACGAGATCCTTCACCTTGTTTTTGAAGAGTTTCAGGTTTTCTGTGGCCTTAGGTAAATCCATTTTATTAGCTACAATCACGCGAGGTTTACCGGCCAGAATTTTAGAGTATAGGCGAAGTTCGCGTTCTAAAATACGGTGATCCTCCCAGGGCTTACGATTTTCGCTGCCCGCCATATCGATAATAAATACGAGGAGTGCACAGCGTTCGATGTGGCGAAGGAACTGGTGACCGAGACCGCGATTTTCGTGAGCCCCTTCAATGAGCCCAGGAATATCGGCCATGAAAATACGACCGTGAGTTTCAGGGTATTCGATGACGCCGACGTTCACGTGTAAGGTTGTAAATGGATACGGCGCCATTTTAGGACGCGCCGCTGTCAGTAAATTAGTGAGCGTAGATTTTCCAGCGTTTGGATATCCAACCAATCCGATGTCTGCGATGGTCTTAAGTACAAAACGGTAATTGCCGGACTCGCCAGGATAGCCGGGAGTCGTGCGACGTGGGGCTTGGTTTACTGAACTTTTAAAATTCATATTACCCATTCCGCCCTTGCCGCCTGCTAATAAAATAACTCGTTCGCCGTGTTCGGTGAGTTCGGCGACGAGGCTACCCGTAGCATCGTCGACAACCTGCGTGCCGGGAGGTACGGGTAAAATTAAATCAGCACCATCGGGTCCGGCACATTGACGGCCCATTCCCGGGATACCGTTTTTGGCTGAGCGGTGAGGCTGCCAGCGATAGGCTTGTAAATCGCCTTCGTTACGATCGCAAAGTAAGACGATGTCTCCACCCTTGCCGCCGTTACCACCATCGGGTCCGCCTTTAGGAATAAATTTTTCGCGACGGAAACTGACGCAGCCATGACCGCCTGCGCCTGATTTCAAAATGACTTTAGCTTCGTCGATAAACATAAGTTAACCAATTAGGCGAGGCTTACGCCGAAGAGCGAGGAGGAAATAGATTTAACGACCCAATCCTCGAGAATGACGTAACCAACGCTCTAAAGGTGCGAAGAAAATAATGTCTGCTAGAAGTCCTACCCCGACGACTACGGCCATGACTCCCATCACTTGGTCCATGCGTAATAACTCACGTCCGGCGTGTAATAACGAGCCCAGACCAAATCCTGATAGAATCACTACGAAAATTTCAGCGGCCATCAACGAGCGCCAAGCAAAAGCCCAACCTTGTTTCATGCCACTGACAATTCCAGGCAATGCCGCAGGGAAAATCACGCGTGACCACAAATGCCAGCCTTGCGATCCCATCGTCATACCCGCTCTTAAATAAAGCGGTTGAACTGAAAGTACTGATTCTTGCACGGCAATAACGACAGCCCAAACGGTGCCCATCACGACGACGAAAAGCACGGCAGATTCTTCTTGGCCAAACCAAAGTAAAGCCAGCGGTACCCAACAAACGGAGGGCAAAGTTTGTAAACCTAAAGCGAGAACACCGAGCGTATCACGAATCCAACGCACACGGGCACAAAGTGCACCGAGTGGAACTCCCAGTGCGGCACCAATCGCAAAACCAATGATCAAGCGACGCATCGTCACCCACGTAGCCGATAATATTTCACCATTAGTTAAAGATTCATAAAACCATTTTAAAATGTGGGAAGGTGCTGGAACTAAAACTTCGTTAACATGGCCTGTGCAAACATACCATTCCCAACCACCGAGAAAAGCGATAGCAAGGAGTGTTGGAATTACTGGACGTGGAAGTTTCATATTATGAATTTACCCCTTCATTTAAGTGCGATGAGAGCGCTGTTGTGACCTTAGCAGCGAGCGAAGCTAATTCAGGGTCATTGATACGACGCGGGCGTGGTAAATTAATTTCAAAAACTTCGCGAATACGTCCAGGATGCGGAGAAAGTAATACCACGCGGTCTCCTAAACATACCGCTTCACGAATATTATGCGTAACGAGAATAATCGTTTTCTTTCTCTTCATGAAGATCTGTTGGATATCTCCGTAGAGCTGATCGCGCGTTAAGGCATCGAGTGCGGAAAAAGGCTCGTCCATCAAGAGTACGCGAGGGTTAGGTGCAAGTGAGCGCGCCAGGGCTACACGTTGACGCATACCGCCGGATAATTCGTGGGGACGGGCTTTTTCTTTATCTGCCAGACCGACTAACGATAAATAGTAGCGAGCAGATTCTAATCTTTCTTCCTCGGTTAAACCTGGTTTTAAGCGAAGACCGAAGAGAACATTTTCTAAAACGTTTAACCAAGGAAATAAGGCGTCTTGTTGAAACATCACCAGACGATCTCGTCCCGGCAAACGCACGGGTTCTTCACCTAATAAAATTTTACCTTCATTGGTGTGCTCTAAACCTGCGAGCAAGTTGAGTAAGGTGGATTTACCGCAACCTGAAGGACCCACGAGTACCAGAAATTCTCCCTCACGTACATCGAGTGAGATATCCTCAACGGCGGTAACGCGACCGGCAGTACCTTCGAAACGTTTGGTAACGTTACGAAGCGTCAACGCAGGGGTGAAGACTTTATCGTTACTCATTGAACTAGGGGTAATTAAGAATGCGAGTTATACGGCTAAGTTGGCAAGAATAGAGGATACCCTTATTTTTGCTGAGGAACTGGATCCGATACGAGCGACTCTAACAATGGTTCAATCGGTGCATCTGCATTTAACAAACCAGAGGCTTGTGAATCCTTAAGCGATTGCGTGAAAGCAGCAGTCAGACGTGTTTTACGAGCAGCACCCTCTTCGCGGGCATCGAAAACTACACGACCTAAGGCGGAGGAAACTAAATCTGCCTGAGGAGCGGCTGAACGCGTTTCACTACCAATACCATCACGCACTAATTTTTCGTGCCATGATTTATCGGAAAGTAGTTTATCACGTAATAAATAATGTGACTGCACAAAAGCTTCAATCCCGCGTTTGTTTTTGGAGAGTGCAGTCTTGGATGAAGCGAGGACGGTGATAATCGAATCTTTATTTTCGACTAAAATTTCGCCGCCAAACTCAGTGGTCAGACGTGTCACCCAAGGCTCTACAGTCCACGCTGCATCCACATCGCCACGCGAGAATAGCTGAACTAATTCCGCATTAGCTGCCGGAACAATTTGCGTGTCACCGCCGCCGTTTAGAGTGACTTTTAACCCACCCTGCTTGAGCCAAACACGTGCATCAATATCCTGGGTGTTGCCTAATTGAGGCGTGGCTATGCGACGACCAATAAAATCTTTTTGAGTTTTTAAATTCAAACCCTTGCGGACGACGAGAGCATTACCCGCATGGGCTACGGGAGCTAAAATACGAATCTCTTTTCCCTTAGTGCGGACGTGGGCATTGATGACAGGAGACGGCCCAACATAAGTCAGATCAATCGCACCCGCGAGCAGTGCTTCCATCGCTGATGGTCCAGCATTGTAAGAACGCCATTCGATTTTGGAGCCAGGTGGCAAATGAGCCAAGTGCCAGTCGGCGCCATCACGCTCGAGTTGACGCGCCACAATCGCTGGTGAGTGAGTGAGGTTTGGGAAAAAACCAACTCGAACAGTTACAGGCTGCTCGGCCACACTCACTGTTGCCTCGATTGGGAGGGCAGCAGAGCAACCCGTCGTGGAGGCAACAAGAAGTAAGGTGATGGCGGCTAATTGACGCATACAATTTAATTAAGATTACTTCTTTAGTTATATTATAATGATTAGAATACAATCAAATAGATAAACTTTTATATTATCCTAATATTCAATGATTTATAAAATTTATATTACCGAACGAACAAACCATAGACTGGCAAAAATCACGATTAACGTCGCCGTTATACCCAAGAATTTAATCCATCGAGGTGTAGCATAATCACCCATGGCATGTGAGTCACAAGTGATACTGACCAAGGGCCAGCAGGCGAAACCGAGTTGAAGACTTAGGATCACTTGGCTCCACAGTAAAAGTTCAACGGCTTTCCCTTCTCCTGCATAGGCGATCACGAATAATGCGGGGACGAGTGCCGCGAGTCGGGTGAAGGTTCGTACCATCCAAGCCTTACCTTTAATTTTTAAAAATCCTTCGAGCACAATTTGTCCGGCTAAAGTTCCTGTGATGGTAGCATTCTGACCCGAAGCCAGAAGTGCTACGGCAAAAAGTGTGGCGGCGACGGTCGAACCTAATGCACCATCTAATAATTGATGTGCTTGGCGAATATCAGTGACCGGAGGTTGCCCAGCGTGGTGAAAAGCCGCTGCACTTAAAATCAATAATCCAGCGTTCACAAAAAAAGCAAAGATAAGCGCTAGGCTAGAGTCGTAAGTTGCAAATCGAATGGCCTGTTTACGTTCTTCAACCGTTTTTCCTAAATCACGCGTACCGACTAATGATGAGTGAAGATAAAGATTATGTGGCATCACCGTAGCACCGAGAATCCCTAAAGCAATGAAGAGCATTCCTGGATTTTTGAAAACTTCACGAGTCGGAATAAACCCTTCTAAAATCGAATGAATAGCTGGTTTAGCGATGAGCACTTCAGCCCCAATACATAGGGCAATCGTGAATACCAGGACGGCGACAATCGATTCCAACCAACGATAGCCCAGTCGAGTCAGAGCCAGTAGCACGAGTACATCTAATGCGGTAATCAAGGCACCGATGAAAAGAGGAATTCCGAAAAGTAATTGTAAGGCGATAGCGGATCCGAGCAGCTCGGCGAGATCACAGGCGATAATTCCAATTTGTGCTGAGACCCAAAGGAATGTAGATATGGCTGGAGAGTAACGAGCGCGACACGCCTGAGCGAGGTCTTGTCCGGTGGCGACATGTAAACGCACACAGAGATGCTGAAACAATATTGCCATCAAGTTGGCTAATAAAATTACCCACAGCAGAGCGTAGCCGAATTCTGAACCTCCAGCCAAATCCGTCGCCCAATTACCAGGATCCATGTAACCCACCGCGACTAAGAAACCTGGGCCAACGAATCCAAAAAATCGACGCAACGCCGCAATCCGTGAGGCAGATTTTTGGGCTGTATCGGACGCGTTGGACACGAGAATGAAATCTTTTATTCGCCAGCAACTGTCAACCTACGGCATTTTTTAACGAGTAAATCGCTAAAACAGACCAAACTAAAGTCCGGACAATATGCGTACGCGTTAAATGGTTAATCACCTCTAAATTATAGCCTTCCTGCTGTAATCGTCGGTGCGCGGGTATGGACCAAATTACTGTAAAAACCCAAGTGAGAACGACTAAAACGAAACCTGTGACCGGAGCGCCGTTTCGCCACGCAAGAAAATGTCCGACGATTTGTAAAAGCAGCAAAGGGCCGACTACCCAGCCTACGCGACTGGTGTAACTCTGGTGATGTTCGCGAAAATTTTCGCTGCGCCAGCGTGCGAAATCGGGATACGTACAAAAATAAATTAACCAGACTACGGCAGCCATAGCTAAATCAATCGAGGGTAAAAGTTTAAAAAGTAGAGAGATTTGCATCTGAATTAAAGAGTGGAAAGAAGTTGGCGAAGTTCAATTTCTGGTTCCTCGTGGCCTTGCGCCAAGGCGAGTTTAAGAGCCTCTTGAAAGGCAACCTGGGCTAAATTCTTTTGTCCTAAATGCAAATAAGTTTTCCCAAGTAGAATGCGTGGCATCATCCAATCTGCCTTACCATCCGCAGCTTTGTGTAAATGTTCCACTGCAGCGGGAAAATTATTTTCCTGGAAGAGCGCTTGGCCTAGCGAAAAGCGGAAGAGCGGATTAGTGGGGTCGGACTCTACGAGTGAACGAAATGTTTCGGAACGCGGTATCATGTTTAGCCCTTTGTTTTCTGCCTAAAAATGACAACAGAAAGTCCAGGCAGGCAAACCTGAATGGATTGCGAGCGACCATGGGCTGGGATTTTTTCTGCAACAACGCCGCCTAAATTGCCGCTACCCTTTCCAGCGTAATAACTGGAGTCGGTATTAATCGCTTCCTCCCACTTACCCGGGCAAGGCACGCCAAATCGGTACGTGCGTTCAACGGGTGTAAAATTACCGACAACTACCCATGAGCAATCGTAGCCATGTCGTTCAAAAATGAGGACACTCTGATCACCATCATCGGCATGAACCCAATTAAAACCTTGGGAATCAAAATCACGTTCCGCGATGGTCTTATCTTTTTTATAAAGAGCGTTTAGGTCAGCGACTAACTTTTGAATGCCTTCGTGGAGAGGATATTGCAAGAGATGCCAATCCAGCGAACGAGAATGACTCCACTCGGCGATTTGGCCGAACTCACAGCCCATGAATAAAGATTTTTTACCAGGCCAAGCCCACTGAAGGGCTAATAAACATCGAAGATTAGCGGCCTTATTATGAAAATCGCCCCCACCCATTTTACCCATCAGTGAACCCTTTCCGTGCACCACTTCGTCATGTGAAAAGGATTGGATAAACGCTTCTGACCAATGGTAAAGCATCCCAAACGTAAGCTTGTTGTGGTGATATTTTCGGTAAAGCGGATCTTCCTTAAAGTAATTTAGACTATCGTGCATCCAGCCCATGTTCCATTTGTAGTCGAAATTCAAACCACCCTCCGCAATCGATTTAGTTACACCTGGGTATGAAGTGGATTCTTCTGCAATCGTGATCGCTCCTGGATGATAAAGATGCACCAAGGCATTCGTTTGTTTTAGAAATTCGATGGCGGCTAAATTCTCTCGACCGCCGTATTGATTGGGAAGCCACTCACCATTTTTGCGCGAGTAATCCAAGTACAGCATCGAAGCAACCGCATCAACCCGCAGTCCATCGATGTGAAAGAGCTCTAACCACGAAAGGGCCGAGCCCACTAAAAATCCACGAACTTCGTGACGTGCATAATTAAAAATAAGTGTACCCCAGTCTTGATGTTCGCCTAAGCGCGGATCGGCGTGTTCGTACAAGTGCGTGCCGTCAAATTGTGCGAGCGCAAAGGTGTCCTTAGGAAAGTGCGCAGGAACCCAGTCTATAATCACACCGATGTTCGCTCGATGCAAAGTATCAACGAGCATCATGAAATCCAAAGGTGAGCCCAAGCGATGGGTCGGTGCGTAAAATCCGGTTACTTGATAGCCCCACGAACCCTCGAAGGGATGCTCGGTGGGAGGCATTAATTCTACATGCGTAAAACCAAGGCGATTACAGTATTCAGCTAACTGTATGCCCAATTCCTTATAATTAAGAGGGCGATTATTGTCTTCGGGGACTTGGCGCCATGAACCCAAATGAACTTCGTAAATCGATATCGGCTGCTGCTGGGATGACGTCTGACATCTTTTTTTAATCCACTCCGAATCGTGCCAAGCAAATCCCGACAAATCAGTGACGATGGCTGCATGGTGCGGCGGAGCTTCAAAACTTAAGGCATAGGGATCGGTTTTTAAAAACGGAGTTTCGTCAGCCGGACCCACGATTTCATATTTATAACATGCACCCGCGGTGAGACCTGGGATAAAAATTTCCCAAATTCCCGAAGCGCCCAAAAGTCGCATTGGATGTGTGCGGCCGTTCCAGAAATTATGATTACCTACTAATGAAACACGTCGAGCGGACGGAGCCCAGACCGCAAACCTCACTCCCATTACTCCATCGATTGTCGCGAGATGTGAACCAAGCTTGTGATAAACTTTATGGTCATCTCCTTTACCTATTAAAAATAAATCCGATTCTGACAACGTCGGCAGAAAACGGTAAGGATCATCGATGATGTGAGTAATTTTTCCCGGATAGGTAACTTTGAATTGATAACGGAAAGCGGACTTCGATTTAACTTCTTCCTCAAAAATCCCTAAGGAATGAATTTTCTTCATCGGGATACCCTTAGTGTCGCCCTCCTTAATCAGTTCACAGGTGATGGCCCCTGGTAATAGTGACCTGACTACGTACCCCCCTGGAGATAGTAAATGTTGCCCTAAAAAGCTATGAGGGGAGCTTTCCTTGCCCTCAACGAGGCGAGTTAGCTCAACTTGGCTTAGGTGCATAGACCGATAATCCACGACAATCGTATGCCCGCAAGCGCTCATTGCCCGAAAATACTTGAGAGAATGCCCTAATCGCCAAGTCTGGAGCAAATGCCTGGTCGAACCCTCAGCCCACTCCTTGCCTTCCTTTTCTGCACCATCGCAGTCATGGCGGCGGACTCGACAACAAAAGTCGCACCCGAGATTGCCAAGAACTCAAACGTCCAAGGCGAAAGTTTTACTTATGAAGAGAACGGCAAAGTTCTCGTCGCGATTGATGCAAGCGTTGAAGCGAATGGAGCTCACCTCGCAGCGAAGAAAATTTCTTTTAATTCTGAGACAGGAATTATCGATGCTGAAGGCGATGTAGTTTATACCACAAAAAATTTACGCATCATGGGCGAGCGCGTGACCATGAATCCAAAAATTGATTTAGTCGTCGCCTATAATGTTAAGCTCGGTCGCAACCCTATTTATTTCACGGCTGATGAAATTCGGATACAAAACGGAGATCGTACGATGAAAGGTGTGCGCATGTGGAACAACGAACCTCACGCCTATGGTATGGATTTGAAAATCAATGAAGCACATTATTCCGACAAAGAAGATTGGTTAACTTTTAAAGGAGTCGTTCCTCATCTCGCAGGAATCCCTTTCTTTTATTTACCTTATTACGGACAAGAAGGTTATCACGATATCCCTTACGATATTGAACTCAATACAGGCTCACAAGAACCCCAAGGTCGCTACCTCCGCACCACCACTCTAGTTCGTCAAACCAAGTCACTGTGGGTCGGCGCATTGCTCGATTACTACAGCAAATCAGGCTTCCTTATCGGTCCAGCCCTTCGATACGATAACAGCAAAACGACCAATGACGGAACGATTTGGCGTGGAAATTTAAAATCGGGTTATATCAATGATCGTAACGCCATTGAGAGTGATATTTACGGCCGCACGCCTGACGCGAATCGTGGTTTCTTAATTGGAAATATCAATGGTCACACCACCAATAACTTCGATTTCGCAGGTCAGTTTTATTTCACCTCGGATCCTAATTTCATCCGTTCTTTCCGTCCGCGAGAAATTGCGGAAATTGGTCTGCCCCAAGCGAGCTTCGAAGTAGTCAAGCCATTCGCACAAGGCTATGTCTCAGCCACAGTCATCGCCAAAGCAGACAACTATCAAGACGTTGCTGAAAAATTACCTGAATTGCGATACGACTTAACCGAGAGACGCATTGGTGAAACGCCTTTCAATCATCGTGCATTTGTGTCGGCATCTTATCTGTCCGAACGTCCTTCGGCAGCACTCCCCTTACCTCAATTCACCACAGCAACAGGTGCTGCCGAAGCTTGGTCGACCGCACGTTATGATGCCTATTACGGTATTACCTATCCTTTAACCGTTCGTAATTATTTGACCTTTAAACCAGTCGTTGGCGCACGTGCTACTTCTTGGTCATCCAATTTAGCTAATACTGGCAGCGTCTCTAAAGCAGTTGGACAAATCGGCTTCGATGTCGAAGGCCTCGCCACAGGTTCGTGGAATTTAAAGGCGGACCACTGGTCTATCAATGGAATGCGTCATGCGTTTCGTCCTTTTATTCAATACCGATACCTCCCCGGTGCTGATCACGCCATCGGTGAAATCCCTATGTCGGAACGTGATGTAGCTTTTTCCGCCTTCCGCGAATTGGACCTCGCCGACCGTCCTGACGCTGCGGCCACGAACGCAACCAGCGTAGCACGCTTCGGATTTAGAAATACTTTAGCCACACGCGACAGCGAAATGGGCACACGTGAATTAGCACGCTTCGATATTTTTAAAGACTGGTCCAATGCCGATGAATCACTCGGCCAAACGGATTCCGACATTCAAACCCATATCCGCCTAACACCTGCTAACTGGGTCACGATTGATTCCTTTACCCGTTATGCTAAAAACGGCGGCGGCAATGTTGAATCACTTCAATCGATCGCGTTTAACTCGGGCGATTTCTGGAAAGCTTCGGTAGGTTGGTTTGAATTAAAACAAGGAGCGGACCCAGCCAAACAGCTTTGGGTTATGGGCGAAGTTAAATTAAATTCCACCTTCTCCGCTTTATTGACCGTTAATTACGACGCCCTTGCGAAAGCTTATACTTATCAATCGATTGGACTGATTCAGCGCATTGGCAATTCCTGGGAAATTGAATACGTTTTCCAAAAGCGCGTTTCGGCTTTTAATGACGGTTCACTCGGCGCCCAAGTGCGGGTACGCCTCTTCAAATTCTAAACGTGTCGGACCATCCCGAAACTTCCTCCACCCTGCCCACTGATGGTATTTTACCACCAGCAGATTTATCGATTCGTCTCGATAATTTTGAAGGCCCGTTGGACCTTCTCCTTTTCTTAATACGAAAAAACGAAATCGATATTTATGATATACCGATTGAGAAAGTAACCCATCAGTTCCTCGATATTCTTCGCAATCAGGAAAAAGATAATCTCGAGCTCGCGGGTGAGTTTTTCGTCATGGCCGCCACGCTGATGTATATTAAAAGCCGGATGTTACTCCCGGTGGAAAGTCGCCCCGACGAATTAGATACGACCCACGATCAAGGCAACGACCCACGCTGGGCCCTCGTACAACAGCTTATTCAGTATAAACGCGTCAAAGAGACTGCGGCTATCATTCGCCAATTAGCCGATGAACGCCAAGGACTGCTAGCACGCTATGTTTTACAACCTCAAGGCGAAGACGCAGTGATTCGTCCCGTGGCACCCGCCGATCGGATCGAACTTTGGAATACTTTTAATTTAGTCCTCCGTCGTCTCGCTGAAAAAATTCAGCCTGGTAACCTTTCCGTTGAAACCGTGACCGTATCCGATCGGATGGAGTTTATTTTAAATCGATTGAACACCGAATCGAAGTTTAATTTTACCAGTTTGTTATCGGAGCGTCCAACGATTGCTCATTTAGTAGCCACTTTTCTCGCCTGCCTAGAACTCGCGCGCCTTGGCTCACTTGAATTGGAACAGGAAGTAAACTTCCAAGACATCTTCTGCACCAAGCCCTTAAAAAACTTGGCGGAGGGCTCTTCGCCACCTTTGACAGCTTCATCCGAGTTTGATGAGCCCAAAGGAGATTCAAATTAGGTTACGATTTGAAATTCAAAATTTTCCTGTTTAGGTATTCTCTATGGCGGGCAAACGAAAGAATCAGAATCACCTACTCGGTCTAGGGTTGGACAATGCCGACAACCATAAGCGTATCACCAAGGGTGAAGGCTTCTCATTAGTGGGCGGATCGAACGAGACCCACGAGAGAATGACGGAAACGGTCATTAAAACCGTCGAAGACCTGCAACGGAAGGGTCGGACAATTCCCACCGCCGACCCTAAGGAAATCGCCGACCTTTTGCGTAAACACGAACGGGCGGATTAAGACGACAAAATCTCTTACTGACTGATTGACTCACCCCCATTCCAGCACTTGATAACACCCATCAACGATGAGCCTAGAGACACCCCCTCCACCACCTCCTCCTCCACCTTCATCTGACGGTGATGCTAATTCAGCTCCAAAGCTTAAGCTGAATAAGCCTGCTGGTGCGTTTGTTCCACCACCACCTCCCAGTGCTGGCTCGATTCCTCCTCCCCCACCTGCCGCTGCCATTCCTCGCCCACCTGTTGTTGGAGCCGGACCCGCTTCAGCACCAAGAATCGCCCCAACTTTTTCCTCTGAACCCAATTCAAGTGTTTCAACCTTAGAAGCCTCGTTTGACGTTCTCGGTATGGTCGCTTCCATCGCGGCTTTTGCATTTTTATTATTAGAACTCTTCGTTAAAACTAAGGGATAATTTCTATGGCTTCCGAACTCATCGACAACCTCGACGCTACCACGTTTGAGTCTACCATTAAATCGGCCTCCGTGCCGGTCCTAGTAGACTTCTGGGCCACCTGGTGTGGTCCTTGTAAACAGCTTGGTCCTGTACTGGATCAACTAGCCACCGAGATGACCGGATCGGTCAAAATCTGCAAAGTCGATGTAGACACCAATCAATCGCTAGCGGCCCAACTCGGCGTCACCTCAATCCCTGCCCTGTTTCTTTTTAAGAACGGACAAGTGGTTGATAAAATTGTCGGTGCACGTCCCAAAGGCGATATCGCTGCCTTCATTAAGAAGCACGCGTAAGTTAGTTTAAATAAACCATAAAGAAGCCCGAGATTTCTCGGGCTTCTTTGTTTATAAATCTTATGAGTTCTTATTTAGATTCTAAAGGATGCTGATCGAGAATCTCTTTAGGGCTGTACTGACCACGGGCACCAATAGCTTTACGGACTTCAGCAACCTTAGTATCCATGATTGGTCCACCTTGATTACCCCAAGCGGAACGAACGTAAGAAATGATATTTGCAACTTGAGCGTCTTTCAGGCCTGCGCCGATATTGGACATGTTGCCGACATATTTTTGGCCCTTCACTTCGATTTCACCCGCTAAACCAGCGAGAACGATTTTAATAACACGCTCTTCGTTGCCAACAGGCCAAGGTGAACCAGCGAGGGGCGGAAAGGCACCCGGAACGCCTAAACCAGTGGCTTGGTGACAAGCGGCACACTGTTGGATGAAAAGCTTCTCACCTTTAGCGACATCAGGCTCAAAGGCCTTGGGTCCGCTATCGGCAACCACTTTAGGTGCATCGAGATCGAATGAGCTAGCCGAGAATCCACCCGAATTACGGGTCAAATAAACACCCGCCCAGAAACCAAATCCGCAAAAGATAAATACGATGACAATAGGCAGCATCGAAAAACCTTCGCTAGGCTCTTCCTTGTCGCGAGCGAGGTGCGAGTGAATTTCGACTAAGCGATTATCGGAAAGATTACCCTGTTCGCCAAAGGAGCGATTAGGCTTATCGTTATTTTGAGAATGTTGTGACATGGGATTACTGTTTCAATTTCGCTTCAGGCGAATTGTAGTCGATGCGAAGAGATTTTAAATACGCGACCAAGGCTTGAGCGCGCTCGGTTGGCTGAGTGATGCCATTTTTATCTACGACGTATAAGAAATTGTACGCAGGCATCGTGCTACCAGTGGCAGGCGAACGAAGATGACCATGGATTTCGTCATCGGACTTAGCACGTGCACCATAGTTGGCGAGGTCGGGTCCATTACGATGATCACCCAAGAGCAATTGTGACTGAAGAACGTAGTCACGAGCCACGGAAGGACGTGGACCGTAACCTTTGGCAATATCGTTACCCTGTCCTGCTGGACGTACCTGTTGGGTGTGACAGGCAACGCAGCCTAATTCGATATACACTTGGCGACCTTGAATCGCTAAGCCGGTTTCACGTGGAGGAAAAAGTGGACCACCCTCTTCGGCCGGTGCACGACCGAGTGTCCCTAATTGAACTTCACCACTGATTAACAGACCACCAAAAGAGGCAGCGAGGGTGAAAAAAATACCAGCCAGAATAAGATTAAAGTCCTTCATGTTCAGTGCAATTTAAGCGTGGTTATTGTCGTTGGAGTTTCGAGCAGAAGCCAAGAGCATCACGAAAGAGTTAATCGCAAAGGCCACATGTCCCACTAATTGTAAAAGTACGAAGAAAATAACGGGAATATAATAGCTCATGACTCCGCTATTAACCGTAGGGTAACCACAGATTAAAAGATGCAGAGCTAAACCGAGTCCGCCGATAGCCGAAGACCAGAAATGAAGGTGAACTAATTTTGCTGAAGGCCAGAACGATCCAGTGATACGAGGAAGAATGTAATAGGCGGCACCGAAGATGACCATCGATACGAAACCGTAATTCACGAGTTGTTGTTGTCCGACAGTGAAATCAGTGAATCGTACAATCGCATTCAGCGAGCGGGTTGAGAAAACAATATTTAAGATAGATGAAACTGCGAAGCTCACGATACCAACCAAGACGAAGCGTAGGGTCGTGTTATTCCACGCACCCGCGAATCCACGATTGTAGGAAAGTGTTCCAAAGAAATTGATACCCAAGATAATTATTGGAACCAACATCATCAGTGAAGTGATGACGCCCACGGATTGAATCCAAACAGGAATCGGTCCACCGAGTAATGAAGCCGGAGCCGTCCAACCTGCGAAGAGGAAGTAGGTCCAGAATCCCACTGTGGCTAAATAATAAGCTGAGATGGTGCGGCCAGACTCCTTGGAGATGAAATAATAAGTCGCGGAAATTGCTGAGGATCCGATCCAGAGTAATTGAATATTTTGGATGAACCAACTGTGGATGAGCGCCTGAAGTACTCCGGAGGTTGGATACCAAAGAACGAGCAATTGAGTAATACCAAAGGCCACTGGGAAGACGAAGGAAGCACCGATGATGTACCATTGTGACACGAAGACGTGTCCGGTAGGACGACGAACAAACGCAACTGCAGGCCAAAGAGCAGCAAAGAGGAAACTGATAAATAAAGCGGGAGCGACTTCCTTGGGCATTTCTAAGAGCGCGTAGCCATTGAGATGTCCGAGGAAAACTGCACCGAGTCCAAAAGTAAGAGCGAGATTCCAGCCCAACCATCCACAGACTGCTAACCAGCTGTCTTTAAATTCGAAACGCGCCAATGCTGACATGATCCACAAGTTCACACCGAAAATAGCGTTAGCAATCCAACCGTAAGTGAAAGCGTTGTGTTGAAGTACCGATAAGCGACCGTAAGTAAACCATTCACAACCACCCATGAAAGATGGCAGTTGAAGTTTAAGACTTACGATCAGTCCGAGAACCGATGAAATAATCAACCAACCTAAAGCGGAGGCAAAAAACAAACGGACGGGAGTCGTACTGCCCGTGTCGCCTCTGGATGAATGTGATTGGCGGTTATAGTCCTGGCTCATCGTATATTATAAAAATTATTTAAGGCCTAATTCGGCTGTGGTCCAAGGCGTGTTACGTGAAGCATTGGCTTCGCGTACCGCTTTGACTTGCTCAACAGTCACTGGGCCAGAGTTGTTACCAAAACTAGCACGCACGTAAGTGAGAACATCGGAAATCTCTTGGTCGCTCACACCTACAACCGCAGGCATCATGCTGTCATAGGTCGTACCAGCGACTGTGACAGGTCCCATCAATCCATGAAGAATGAATTTAATAGATAGTGTAGCGTCACCGTTCACAATGGGCGACTCAGCTAAAGGAGGAAAAACGGGGGCGAGTCCTTTGCCCGTAGGCTGGTGACAAGCGATACAGGTTCGTGAATAAACTGCTAAACCGCGCTTCAAAGTCTCTTCATCAGCTACTTTAGGTGCATCGGTTTTAACAGTAACTGGCTGAGGTGCAGATGGACCAGGGGCAGCGTAGCTGCGCATTTTATTTACTAACTGAGGATCGGCAGCGATGAGTGACATCGCAGTTTCGGCTGGCACACGATAAGTTCCGTCACTGTTGAGACCTGTCTCTGAAATCAAACCTTTGGCTTTTGATTCAGTGTCCGCACGGAGTGCTTTTTCAGCGATACGACGTTCGACATCAGAATTAGTTTTCGGACTGAAGGCGACATACGCGTAGGCGATGGCGAAGATCGCTACAAAAACGAAAGCTAAAATACCTAACCAAGAAGCAACTTGGGCAGGAATTAAAGGGCGATCTCCATTAGAAGAATTATCACTCATGGTAATTGATAGACTCGAGAATACGAGGGTCGTGGACGGGGATAGTTTCTGCCTTCGTCGAGGCACGTAAAAATAGTCCGACGACTAAGCAGCCGAAGCCAGCAATCGCGAGAAGGTCTAAGGCGAGATAGCCACTGATAAAGGGCGACACGGTAAAACCTTCGGGAGCGGTTTTATCTACGATTTGGCGAGGGACAGCATTGAACCAAAGATCCACGATACCACCGGCAAAAATAATGAAGGCGATGGTGAGTAATCGACCTGCGATAATTTTCGAGCGGTAGAATAAAAGTGAAAGGAACGGTAAGAAAAAGAATCCGAAAATGAGGTACATCGAGACACCCCACCAATCGCTCTTTAATCCAGTGACGGGATTGAATTCACGAATGTTATACCAGAAAGTTTCTTCAGGAATATTCGCGGTATAAATTAAGAAGTACTGAGAGAAACTAATGTACGCCCAGAAAACGGTGAAGGCTAACATCAGACAGCCGAGTACGTGACGGTGGGCTTGATTAAGTAATCCGTCGAGCCAACCGCCATTGGAGAGTCGGTAGGTTACAATCACCGTGGCAGCTAAAGCCAAGCGAATCGATAATGCGAAGAACCATACACCATACATGGTTGAGAACCAATGGTAGGACAGAGCCATCAAACAATCGAATGCAAGCATCGTGAGTAAAACTGCACTTGCGGGAATTCCCACTGCGGAAATCGCATGCAGTGTATGAGTGTGCTGTGCGGTGCGTTCTTTATCTTGTTTGAAAGACCAATTACGGAGAGCCCAAGTAATCGCGCCGAAGAATAAAACGTAAAGAGCGATACGGATCAGGAAAAAGTTTTCGTTCAGGAACCAGCTTTTGGCCTGGAGAATAGGATCGTGCCCTACTTCGTGTCCGCTCGGTAAAATGTGCGAGGCATCAGTCCACTCCCATAATAAGTGACGGAATTCAGGAATGAATGCTAAGGGGGCTATACCTAAGAGAATTACAATCGGTAATGCGCTAATCATAAACTCCCATGAGCGACGAATGATTGGAGCCCAACCAGCGTCGAAGACACGAGTAATCATCGTGAGCATCAACATACCGATCAGTGTAGAGACCCAAAATAAGCAACCGACTAAAACGGAGAGTGCGGGACGATGGTTATGTTCGCCTAGACCCAGGAAGGCAAATGACCACACCGCAACCAAGGCAACAAAGCCGATGGCAACAAAAGTTGTCCAATGTGATGATAAACGAGAAGGAGATGCGCTCATGGCGAATTATTTGGCGGTGGCCTTGATGGAGGCAGGGGTGATTTCTGGTGGGCAGAACTGAGAAAGTTGGAGGGCGCGCAAGTAAGCAACTACCGCCCAACGTTCTTCAGGTGAAAGCTTATCGCCATAAGGCATCATGGTATTTTTGCCGTTGGTGATGACATCAAAAATTTGGCCCTGCGGATAAGCGCGGTAAGTGGCGCTTTGTAAATTAGCAATCGTGTTGATCGCGATGTCACCTTCGATGGCTGAACGCACTTTCATAATACCATTACCATTGGCAGCTTGTCCGTGGCATACTGCACAATAGATTTGGTATTTCGCACGACCTAATTCGAGAACCTTACTGTCGATGGTGTAAGGTTGTAATTCGCCCGAAGATAAAGCGGTGAGACTTTTGGTTGGGAAATCTAAAAGGAAATTACCCTGATCATCTTTTCCAGTAACGAAAGCTGCGTTGAGTGATTCAGCGCGACGATATTCAGCAGAAAAAACTTTGGTGGGTTCGAGACCAGTACCGCGAGCCACAGATCCAGCTACAGGCGGGCGGGCGTCGCGTCCATCAGCGAAGAACGTATTTTCACCCTGGGCTTTGTACTTCGACTGATAATCCATATCATCGAAAACATAAATCGGAGTTTGCTTCGAAGTCTTTCCTTGGAAACCAAGGAAGCCGATCACAGCAACAACAACGATAGCGAGAAATGTAAGATAGCGGCTCATGGTGGATTAGTCGCGAATAACGGTGATTTCTTGACCCCCTAAAGAGAGTAAGAAGTTTCGGGATTCATCTAAATGGAATTTGGAATCACGTGCTTCCAAAACAATCATGAACGAATCATCCGATGTACGCGCAAATTGCGGAAGATCGAATAAGGGGTGATGGTGTTGTGGGAGACGATTTAAAATGAACTGTCCAAAGAATGTACCGAAAGCAGCGAAGAGAATCGTGCACTCGTACATGATTGGGAACGGAAAGATTGGACTCCAGAATGGTTTACCACCCACGACGAGTGGGTAGTCATATGAATTCATGTACCAGGTGAGTAAACAACCGGTGATGAAACCAGTCACACCGCCTAATAAAGTGAGACGAGGCACTTTGGAACGTGGCATGCCCATCGCTTGATCGAGTCCGTGAATCGGATAAGCAGAATGCACATCCCAATATTTCCAACCCGCGTCGCGTACTTTTTCCGCAGCGTGGTAGACGTCAGCAGGCTTGCGGAAGGTGCAAGCTACACCGTGGATACTTTCATTACGTTCATTCATGGTTCGTGACGTCAAATTAATGGTTATGAATATCGGAGTGAGGTGAGACCATCTTCAGCTCCGCCATTGGCAGAAGCGGGAAGAATCTCACGAAGAGAAGGAACAGTACCGAGAAGAAACCAAAGGTACCGAAGAAGGTGAAGATATCCACGATGGTTGGACTGTAATAACCCCAGCTCGATGGTAGATAATCATTCGCGAGTGAGGTCACTGTGATTACGAATCGTTCGAACCACATACCAACGTTCACGAACAAGCAAATGATCCAGACGAGGGAGTGATTTTCGCGGATCTTCTTGAACCAGAAAAGTTGAGGCGTGATTACGTTACAAGAAACCATGATCCAGTAAGCCCAGGCGTACTGACCGAAGGCACGATTAATAAAGGCAAACTTTTCGTAGGCGTTACCCGAGTAAGCAGCGATAAAGAACTCAGTCGCATAAGCGTAACCGACCATCGTACCGGTCGCTAAAATAATCTTACACATGTTGTCGATGTGGTACTGATTAATCACATCGTGCAGACGATAAATCGCACGCAATGGAAGCATCAGCGTCAACACCATCGCGAAGCCGGAGAAGATTGCACCCGCGACGAAGTAAGGAGGGAAAATAGTCGTGTGCCAGCCAGGAACGTTCGAGACAGCGAAGTCGAACGAAACGATGGTGTGCACGGAAAGAACGAGCGGAGTGGATAAACCAGCGAGCAACAAGTACGCCATTTCCATGTTGGACCACTGACGATTACCGCCGCGCCAACCCATCGCCAAGACGCTGTAAAAAGCTTTTCTCCACCAAGTCGTCGCACGATCGCGGATCGTACCGAAGTCAGGCACCATGCCCATGTACCAGAATAAAGTCGAAACAGTGAAGTAAGTCGAAACCGCGAAAACGTCCCACTCTAAAGGAGAACGGAACTGTGGCCAAATTCCATTTTGGTTTGGCAATGGGAAGAGCCACCAAGCAAACCAAACGCGACCGACGTGGAAGAGCGGGAAAATACCTGCACACATCACGGCGAAAATAGTCATCGCCTCAGCTGCACGATTAATCGAAGTACGCCATTTTTGACGGAGCAAACAGAGAATCGCAGAAATCAAAGTTCCGGCGTGACCAATACCAACCCAGAAAACGAAGTTAACAATCGCCCAACCCCAACCAATCGGCGAACGTAAACCCCAAGTACCCGTACCGGTGGAAACGAGATAAAGTAATCCTGCTCCGGTGAAGGAAGCGACGAAAAGTGCTACGGTAAAAAGAACTTTCCACCAGAGTGGCGTAGGCTCTTCGACAATACCACAAACTTTATCGGTGATCCAATGAAAGCTGCGGTCATTGAGAATGAGTTTAGCACGTGGTAACTCGGCAGGATTTACCTTATCGAGTATCGCAGGACGTTCAGAAGAATGATCAGGGGCGTGAGCCATGGATTAGAAATCGGTTAGAATTACTTGGTGTGTGATTCAGATTTATGAACCGGTGCACCATGCTCCGGACCACTCTGCCCTTCTCGACCAGCCATTTCCTTGCGGGAAAGCGGAACACGATTTGCACCAGGCATGCGTGCATTGATGTTACGTAACTTCGCTTGGTAAGTGGTACGAGGACGAGTATTTAAATAGGTGAGAGCACCGTAAGTGCGCGTGGATGCTTTCGCTTTAGCGACACGTGAATTTGGATCAGTGATATCACCAAACTCAATGGCTTCTGCTGGGCAGGCTTGTTGGCAAGCGACTTGAATCGTGCCATCAGCAACGCGATGATTTGAAGAATCTTTTGCGCGAACCTTAGCTTGGATTTTCGCTTCTTGAATGCGTTGTACGCAATACGTGCACTTCTCCATCACGCCGCGCATACGCACGGAAACGTCTGGATTCTTTTGCATCTGCGGAAGATCAGCAGGGTCTTTCGGTAATTTAGCAGGTCCGAGAGGTCCTTCGTAATAGTGCCCTGCTTCGCGTTTATTATAATCGAGGAAATTAAAGCGACGAACTTTGTACGGACAGTTATTAGCGCAATAACGAGTACCGATACAACGGTTGTAAGCCATCGTGTTAAGGCCTTGGTCGTCGTGTACAGTCGCGTTGGCCGGACAAACGGTTTCGCAAGGTGCGGTTTCGCAGTGCTGACAAGCAACACCCATGAAAGTAACTTGAGGATCTTCAGGAATCGCGGTGCCAGCTTTGTCGCGACCGTCAAAGAAGTAACGATCGAGACGAATCCAATGCATGTTACGACCCTTCAACACTTGGTCACGTCCCACGACTGGAATATTATTTTCAGCCTGACATGCAGTCACACAAGCATTGCAACCAGTACAGGTATTTAAATCGATCGACATTCCCCACTGCTGTTGAACAGGGAATTCACTTTCGTGACCCTTCCAAACAGCAACGTTGGGAGCCACGCTATGGTTAGGATGCTCGTACGCAGAATTTCCGCGTGGAGTGAGTACGGCTTTTTCAGCCGCAGAAAGTTTTTCGTCTTTTCCGTAAACCGCAGGAGCGTGTCCATCGATTCCGAGTTTCGCAAAGTTCTCGTTATGATGTAAGTCTTCGGCGTTACCTTCGCGAACGACGTCGCGACCTTCCATCGACCAGTGATCTTGCGTGTTACAGACAGGAAGACTTTCGCCCGTGAGTTCTAAAGTTACGCCAGTGCGAACAGTGGCGGCTTGGGAAGTAACAAAGGGGTAAACATTGAAACCGTTACCTACTACTTTGCCTTGCAATCTTTCAGCCACACGGGTGGCGACGCGTCCAGCAACGGTACGACCGAAACCTAACTGCAGACCGATGGTGAAATCAGCCATACCTGGCATGATAAAGAGAGGTCCTTTGATACTAACGCCGCTGATGGTTAATTTAGCGTAGTGGGCGATGAGTTTACCATCGACCATCTGATTAATGTTTCGATTAAGCGCACCGATTTTTTGGATAACGCCCACCGCAGGTTCAATATCAAGTTTAGCCGCAAGCTTAGGACTGATGAGAATAACATTTTCCCATGAAGTCTTAGACATGGGATCGGGTGCTTCAGCTAACCAACCGTTATTGGCATACAAACCGTCTCCGGTGTGTACGCTCGGTAAAATACGTGCTTCAAGTGAGCTAAAGGACAACTGAGGAGCAGCAAATTTTTCGACGTTATCGACATCGAGTTTTAATTTTTTCGCAGCAGTTGTTGTTTCCGCCAGAACGCCTTCAGCTAACCATGCAGCGAAAGCGGCATCGGAATTATTTTTAGCGAGACGATTAAAAGTTTCGCGAACTAAGGCGTAAGGCTCTTGGTTTTTTCCAGCAAATGGAGCTAAGACATCGAGTTCCGAAAGTGTTGGGAAAAGTGGTTCAATCATGGGCTGCACGGGCACATAAGTACCATCGAGCGTACGACCGTCGGACCAGCTTTCTAAATAGTGTGAAGCAGCAATCACCGTACCGCCGACTGATTTCACTAAGGCCGAAGTTTCGTCGAACGCTGGACCATGATAGCCTAAGCGAACAACATTTTTAGCGGCCTTCACTGCTTTAGCAAAATCTACATCAGCAGGAGCATCGTAAGCAGGGTTGCCGCCTAAGATAATTAAAGTGTTTGCAGGTTGGACGACTAATTCCGCAATTGAATTTGAAGCGGATACATTGGACTCAACAACGCTAATGGCAGCATTCAGCGCTTTGTTCGCCAAATAAACGGCACGATGCGCATCAATGGAAAGATGATCGCCAGCGACGATGAGTGATTTTTCCTTAGCACTTACTAAATCAGCTACGCATTCCTTAATCCAAACTTCAGGAACTGAAATACCAGAAACTTTGGATGTTAAAACAGCGGCTTCAGATTTACTTCCGGTTTGTGCGAGTACTTCAGCAGCAAATAAAATCGCTAATCCAGAAATGTGAGAGGTGGAAGCACGCAGACGGTGATCAGCGGCTGCACCCGTGAGCGTGAAGGTCGACTCAACCACGTACAGACGAGTCATCTTGTCGGCTTCTTCAGCGTTATCAGCACGACGACCACTCGAATAGGCACGTGTGTTTTCAACCGCACCGTCACCCGCGTTCAGGAAATCGGCATCGAGGCTTAAGATGCGACGAGCTTGTGCGAAATCAGGTAAAATGCGTGCACCCAGAGCGACTTCAGCGCGATTTTGTGCAACGGGAGTGTACTCAACAAAACGAGACTGTGGTAAAACTTCTTTAATCGCAGCAACTAAGGCTGCACGGGTGGGCGAAGAAGATGGACGAGCTACAAATGCTAAGCCGGCACCGCCATTAGCTTTTTCTGAAGCGGCGAGTTTGCGGATTAAATCACGAACTTCGGAAACAGAAATCACTGAACCACTAGAACCAATGGAAGTTTGCGCACGCTCAGGATCATAGAGATCGAGGACACTCGCTTGTGCGAATTTCGATGAAGCTGAACCGCTCGCACGATGACTTGGATTTCCTTCAACTTTAGTTGGACGGTGTTGATGGGTTTCAACAATCAAAGGCTGATTGGCTAATTCACCAGGGAATGAACTCGCGTAGTAGGTAGCGACGCCAGGAATCGTGTTCTCAGGCTGTTTGCTGTAAGGTAAAGTGTGATTGC
>Ga0214921_10002916_pt1 | contig 27002 bp, 28 predicted proteins | sample LL1505_MetaG_FD_177992 | JGI IMG/M metagenome (GOLD analysis project Ga0214921, IMG submission 177992) | Freshwater microbial communities from Lake Lanier, Atlanta, Georgia, United States - LL-1505 | ecosystem: Environmental > Aquatic > Freshwater > Lake | place: USA: Georgia | collected... | reverse complement strand
GGGGGGGGGAATCATGTGACATGTAAGTGAAAAGTGAAAAGTGAAAAGTGAAAAGTGAAAAGTGAAAAATGAAAAATGAAATGTGTATTTTTTAATAGGTTTCATGATTATTTCCACAATCATCTAAATTTATTATATCATGATTATTATATCATAACATTCATAATATACGCATACACACACACACACACACACACACACATGACCACATCAATCGGTTACAATTCGGCATTTTCAGGCGTGACTCGGAACCCGAACTCATTTGTGTCCCCGATTTCACAGCCCAGTCCTTTGGGTGGAGGATACAAAGGATATTCGCCCGCTCTGTTAGGCGGAGGTGCAAACACGCACGGCGGGAGCGGCATGGAAGGCGGCAACGAACGCAGCATGGACCGCCTGTCATTAAGGCAAGCTTGGAACGGGCAGTACGCGTCCGGCGTCGTGAACGGGCGCAAGCCCGTATGCACCCCGTTTCGCCGCGTGAACAATGCCGGCGATTATTTAGGGCGCCAGAACTACGTGTCGGGCGGGTCGGACCAAGTGCAAGGTTTGGTGCGCAGCTCGTCGGTTGGCGCGTGGAAGATGTTTGCCGGACACGTGCAGGCCAGCAACGACGGCACGGGCATTCCCTCGTCCACGTGCAACGTGAAGTACGTGTATGACGGGTCTGACTACACCACCTTTAAGAAGAAACAAGCCATCAACCGCACGTACAACGACAAGTCATTTGGCGGGGACGAAAGCCACGCGTCCCAGAGCGCATTGCGCCATGTTCGTCGGTATTAAATCCAAATCCAATTGTTTTATTTTTATATGTGAACGGGAGAGAGAAATTATTCATATAAATCAACATAAAAATCAACCCCCGAAATTAAAATAAAACACTTTCATTAATATAAATACTATGAAATTTAAACTTATTTTACTAGCATTTGTAATTAGTGTTGCGTACTACATTATCAAATTCAAATTCTATTCTGGCGACACACCCGATATTATAAATGATGTTATTTCAAACAGTGAACAAAACATTAGACACAACTATGAGAAGTATGGCATTTTAGGTCTAATCGGAATGATTGGTGTTATTATAGTTATAATGAGTGAGTTTTTTGACTGGTTCTACTGGGTAAACAGAATTTCAAAAGAATGTCAAAACACAATAGGTAATTTTTTTAAACATTTTAAAAAAATATATTAATTGATCCTATTAAGAACCGTAATCGTAATCCTAATCGTATTCAGAATCCGAATGGTTAAATTTGTCTATATCTCTCCCGGTTTCAAAGGACCCGCAGTTCAAGGCATCCTTGTCAAGCAAGCCGACAACAACGCGGTCCTGTCGGCCCCGTCGTCCATGCCCGCCAAGTTTTATCCGAGCGACGGCGGCAATGATTTTGCAATGGGGCGCGCCGTCTACATGCGCACTTTAGGCGGGGCAAACTACGCTAATCCCGCAAATGTAAACAGCGCCTACTGCCAAGGCGGGTCCAAGAAATGGGCCGGCCAGTATCACGACGCCGAACTTTATACCGAGAGAAAACGCAACAACGCAATTGGCGAAGCTTCCATCAATCGCAACGGCGTGCCCCTCGCATTTAGAAGCAACGATGAAACGATTCGGAACACGCGATTGCAGCGGTGCCGCGCGGGTGGATGCACGGCTCCGCCAAAAAAAGGTGCGCTGAACAGCGGGTTCAAATCCGGCGGCGGCTCTGCATTGACGAGCAGCGGCGGAAACCGGCAAATCGTGGTGGGGTCCACCATTGTTCCGGCATTTCGCAACATGTAATTTCCCACTTACGTTGGCACATTGGACGTGAAAATCAAGACATCCGCATGATTGGGTGTTTTGGCCTTATTATAAACCAACTGCTTGGGTACCAAGTAGGACTTTGTTTTGAATGCGTTGAATGTGTTATTTTATTTTATTTTAATATTTCAAACTGCATGGATACACCACAAAAATTTGGAACAGTGAATGGGTTTGTTGGGAATGGATTGTTCGGTGCTACTTTAACATGGATTCTTCAGATCTTGCCTTTTTTGAAAAAACATGAAATTTACCCGAATTGGGATATACAAACTACATATGGTTTAATTTTTCCTGAAATAATCAAACCAAAAAAAATAACCACAATATCAGACGGTGCGATTTCTTTGCAAGCCCTTACTCAAGCGCACTCATATAAGTATAGTCATAATGAGTGTGTTATGGCCCATGATATTTTCTTTGAATATTTTGATATTTCAGAAGACATTTTGCAAGCGGTTGAAATCATTAAGAAAGAGTTTGGTGCAAAAACATTAGGCATTCATTTTAGAGGAACAGACAAATTGGGCAGTGAAGCTTCTTATATATCAAAAGAAGACGTTGTTAAAAACATTACATCTTTCCTGTCAACAAATGAATTTGACACCATTTTTATAATTTCGGATGATGAAATTTTTATAACAAATATAAAAAATACAAGTTTTTTTTCAGAAAAAAAGTTGGTATTCACAAATTCTTTGCGGAGCAACGACAATCGCCCGGTACACTTGAAAAAGGAGAATAATATAGACAGAGCGAAAGAAGCTATGATAGATAGTCTGGCGTTAAGTAATTGCAATTATGTAATAAAAACATCTTCTTGTTTATCAGATTGGGTGAAGATATGGAATCCGGCTATTGAAGTTTATAATTTAAATACATTTTATCATGATTGGTTTCCTCAAAAAATAATACCAGTTAAATCTTACTTGCATGTATAAATGCCTGTGCAAATACCAGGTTGTTTCATTTTACTTGTTGACGTGTATTGATGACATGCATGGCAATTACATAGCCCACAAAGACGACAATCATGATTGTGAAAAAGATGACTTCGGCTACCATGGGACCGGTAATTGATTTTGACCTTTGACTTATACACGTATACGTAAATGCAGTCAAAATCAATTTTTATCATATTTCATGGAAAATATAGGATTTCACACTTGGTGTTCCTTCCCATGCATTGGTGCGCGCATTGTACCATTGCGTTGATTTTGTCTCAGTCGTGGCGTATGTGCCGACCTTAATGTATTCATTTGTTTCATCGTTGATCTGGTAAACGTCCTTGGGCAAGTATGCATCCGGCACATGTGTGTGTGTGCAAATGAAGCGTTTAACCCCGTCGCTGAACACGACAGCATGCATGTCCGCAGTTTCCACGCGACCGCGATTGTCATAAAACGTGATTGTGGTTTGTGGCATGGTTTGTGGCATGGTTTGTGGCATGAATGGATTATTTATTCATTACGTCATTGCTTTAATTGCTTTACACTTTACGGTTTTTATCAAAAAAAAAGGGGCATTAAAACCACCACCCCAGACATGACGCGTTTTATGTTGATAAGACTTTGCATCTTTCAATTCTTCACAGGCTTCCATTCATCGGTCCACTCCTTGAACGCCTCGCACGCCTCTTCCGTTGTGATTTTCCAATCTGCAAATGTCCAGGCGATTTCGTAGAAACCTTTCAGTTGGTTGTCTTCTGTGTCAATTTCGTCGGGAAACATTTCAGCATCCCGAACTTTCTCAATCAAGGAACATGCTTGTTCCGGTGTGATTTTTCCATTCGCCAACGTATTGGAAAATTCGTTGAAGAATTGTCTTTGTTGTTCTTGAATATGCATAGTTGTTGCTGGTTCGCTGCATTCTGTTCCATCTTGAAAAAAAAGTATTCAATTTTTTTTGAGGATAGAGACAACGTATAACCACATCGTATCGTATCGTTCTATATGCGCACCTGCGCACATAAATATCACACATTCGCCGTTTTGCGTTTTATGCATTTGTGAGTTCTTGTTTTTCTTGGGTTTCTTGGGTTTATTGTTTCTCTGCGTGATTTTCGTAGGGTTCTTTTTGCGCCACCCCCAGCCGTTGTGTGCCGGCCGTTGTGTCCTTACCTCTCCTTATCCTCTTTTGTTTTTGTTTTTATTTAATGCCACGAGAGGGAAAGGGAAAGGTTCGGATGAGGGTTTACGGGACGCAAAGGAGGGGTTCGGGGAACGTAGTTCCCTGACTAGAGTTCCCCGCGCACAAACATGGCGATGATTTCCGGCATTGACGCGTCAAACCCCGCCAAGTTCAACGTGTTGCGGTCGTTCGGGTCGGCAATCGTCAGGCAGTTGGCGGTCATTCCCACCACAATCAGCTTCGCGTCCGGCTTGTTCGCGTGCTTGCGGTAGTTCTCCAGCGCAACTTGGGGATGCACTTTGCCGGCGAATGTCTCGCTGTCCGTCATCACGATGAAGACATCCACATCCAGATTTTCGTCAATGGCGCGGAGCATGGGGAGCGAGCAGTCAGTGGAGCCAAAGGGCGCATTGGTTGCACGAATGAATTCATCCAGCGTCATGCCGCGTCTCACCAGATGGTCAAAGTTGCGGAACCCATTGTCGTGCGCGATTGAACCGTAACCGGATGACGCAGTGAAGCCGCGCACGTAGACATGGGGTTCGGTTTCGTAAAGCATGTGCGCCAGCGCGGCGGATGCCTGTCGGCATGTGATGGCGGGGCATCCCATACAGGCCACGTCCATGCTTCCGCTCACGTCAAGCGCGGCCATGTAGCGCTTTCTGGTGGGTGCCACATTTTTGAACGAACGCATGAACGTGGTCGTGAGTTGGTCGCGCAGTCGCGGTGACACCGTCCAGGAGAGCGAACCCTTCATTGCTTGCCCTGCACCGTAGGTTTTGGAAGCAATCAACACTTTGAACGGGTGAAGGCGCGACTTTTGAATGTCATCTTCTGATGAAAGTCTGGCGCAGATGAACTCCGTGTTTGGGTGATTCATGAAATTGGGCAGCGACGACAGCTTTCCCAGGTTGCGCATGAGGGCCTCCAGCGGCATTCCGTTCTGCTTGCCGTTGGCGCCTTTTGACTTCAACAGCTCGGTCCAAATGTCGGAATTGTTCAGCAAATGCGTGGGAATCTGCTCGCGCACCAGGCCGTGCTCCCGCACCAACTTGAGAGCCTTGTAGAGATCATTCACGCTTGTGGTACAGGCTTCAATTTCCATGATTGCTTTCAAGTAGACCGCGGTGTCAATGAGGTCGCGTGAAACGGGTTCTTGGCCTTGGCCTTGGATTGGTTCTTGATCTTGTTCTTGTTGCGCTTCGCTTATAACAATGTAGTTGTTGTCATGCTCGCCCGTCTTGTGAATCGGCTTGCTGGGGTCGCACTGCCACACCCCGCCCACAATGAACTTGAAGTCGTGCGTTCCGGGTGGAAATGGCAACGAAATCGTGAACCCGCCAGTTGGAACCCGGTTCATGAACATGCGCTTCCACTGAAACGCCGAGGTTGCAATCTCAACACTTAAAACATCGCCGGAATTTGCGGGGGTGAACCGGATTTCGGTCTTTCTTTGCACTTGCACTGGGGCATTTGTTGATGTTGCCGGTGCCTTGAAGAACACGGTTTGAATCGCCGACTTGAATCCCGCGATAATTCCATTGGATTTGGATTTGGACTCGGACTTGGACGCAACCTTTTTCTCCGATGTCTTGGCAGTCTGTTTGGCGCTTGGAATGGGTGTGTCCAGCAGCTGTATGGCCCGTTCATGCGTTTTGGCGGCGGCAATGTCGGCCAACAGTTTGCAAATGAACTCCTTCTCCCCCCTGGCACAGGCAAACACGTACTTGAACACCAGACGCGCACCGTCGTCTCGCAACGCAGCCGGATTGACGTGCAACATGCGCAGCAAGTCTTCATGACGCCATCCTTCACGGTTCTTGTACTTGGTGAGTGCCATTGCCAGCTCCAAACCACGACGGCTGGTGTAGTACTGGCCGAGTGCTCTGCGGAAGCCGCTACCCCAACCCTTGCCCTTTTCTTTTCCAGGCTTGCACTGCGACAAGTCCGTGAGGTAGCCGGCCAGCATGAACGCATGCGTCGGAATGCGCACGCAGTTGGGAACCAGCGCCAATGCCGCTGTCTTTTTCTCTGCCGTGGGGGCAAACGCGATGGCTGCCGCGAGAGTGAGCAGCGTCGGCTCTTGGCGCGCAGCCAGCCCTCTCACGGAGATGTCCTCCACCATTGCGCACAACTGCTTGAAATCGTCGGGATTTTTGCTGCGAATCAGGCGAAGAATGGACGTGTTGCACTCGGTTGACACCTGTTCGCTGGTCTGGTAGAAGTTGCCATTGTCCTTGGCGCCCATGATCAAGTAGCGCCGGGCGTGCTCCAGGTCGCTCAACTTCCACACAAACCCACCGGCGTGGTTTGCCACTTGGTCAATGTCAATTTTGCACCACTGGGGAACCGTGGCGCGACCGGCGCCGAGTTGCGATGTCATGGTTGCAGAGCCCGAACCAGAGCCTGCCTTGGCCGCCGCACGCCTCTTCTTGTTGGCACGTTTCTTCTTGTTTTTGCCGGCATTCTTTCCAGTTCCGGAAGCGGGTTGAGAATGAGCAGGTACGGATTGCATAGAGCGAATCATTGTTGCTGTGGCTGTTGCGGTTGTATGTACTGTCTTGTAAACTGTTGAAACGTTGACAAAAACGGACAACCTTTCAATTTTTTTTTATTATTTGATTTAATTCAACGTGGCTTTAAATGCTTTTCATATATTATTTGTCTACCGCAATAATGATTTATGTATATAGTGATCATCCCATTGATTTTCTTTCACGAACACATAGCCATTGGATGTTAATAATTCTCTAATTTGGGTTCTTCTCGGTTCAACAAAATTGTGCTCAACATCAATGATGCCAAATGTGTATTTTTGAAAATCAACCGCTTTCAATATTTCCAATTCAGAACCCTCTGTGTCCAACGACAAGTACTCAATAAACGGCGGAGCATTGAATTGCTCCAATAAATCATTTAATGTGATTGTTTGCACGACAATCTGGGTTTTGTTAGCATTCACAGCTGCCGAATGGCAATCTATGCAGTCACTAATGCCGGACAAAAATTCCGCATTATTCGCAATATCAAATATAACAGTTTTGTTGCTTTCACTGAATACCGCCTTATTACTGCACAATGAATTCGGACGATTTTTGCAGAGCATGTCAAATTTTCGCGGAATAGGTTCAACGCAAATTCCTTTCCAGTTATATTTTTTCTCTAATAAATAGGTGTTTGATAATTCTATTCCATCAATGGCTCCGATTTCAATGAAATATCCATTAAATTTTTTGAAAAAATTTATGACAGTTAAATCTTGCGCCAATTGTGAATAACTCATTGGTGTATTGTATTGTATCGTTATATCGTAATGTAATTATCGTAATGTAATACATGTATATATTATATTATTGGTATAATACCTCATATCGTGATTGTGGCGTATTTCATGCGTTTGTTGTTCAGGTCGGGGTAATGCTGCTTCAGAAATGCGGCCAGGCGCCGGCCATCGCGGTGCTTGCCGTGGTGCCGCATGAAGTGCCGGCGGGGCGCGTACGCGTTCATACGGGTTGTCAAGCTGCGCAGAGCCGGCACTACGTCTCGTGCACTCGTGAAGAACTCGCCCGTGACGCCGGGCTCCACGTAGTGCCAGCCGCCCAGGATGTTGCGATTCACTAGAACCGGCATGTCGTAACAAATGGCCTCCGTGATGACGCGCGGCGAGGCGTCGGCAATGTTCGGCACAAACAGGAAGCGGCACTTCTGCATCTCTTGTTGGAATGCGTCAAATTCCAGGAACGGGACGACCTTGACGATGCCGTTGCACTTCTTTGTGAACTCGCAATTGGTGCGTCCTACCAGCACGCCTCTTAAGCCGAACTCGCCACACATGATTTCCAGGCACTGCTTGGCCAGGTCCCAGTTCCGATTGTATGACTGCCACCCCGGCTCGCACTTGTCGTTGTCCTGCAGGCATACGTACATGAAGTCGTATTCCTTGGCAATCGTGGGATCGGGCTTGTACGCGTCTGTGTCCTTCAAATCGGACTCGGTCAGCAGCATGAGCGGCAGCCCCGACTTCTGCAAATTGGTGGGCGGGTCCCTAAAACAGTGCAGCCAGGCCGACACCATGGCGGGATAGTCGTGCCCGCGCTCCTCGTGGAAGCGGTCCTCATACGGGTTCTCAATGTGGCCGGGGAAATTGATGTAACTGGATATGCCGCAAAAGGAGAGCCCCTGGCTCTTATATAACTCGTACGCCTGCTCGTCCTCCACAGTGCGAAAGGGGGCCGCAATCAGAATAACATTCAACGGATTGCCTTGATCGTCAAATAAGTTTTTGAACGGTGTGGACACAATGGGCACATCATTATTTGATTCGGGCTGGACATCAGCACCAGTACCGAAACGGTTTTGCACAGCGGCCGAAACAAGCATTAAAATCAGAAGCGCACATGCGATTTTTAAAGGAACAATGTATTGCATTTCATATTACATTGTGATGATAAATTAATTAAATCATATGCATTTTAGTTTACTTCCGGCCTATTTGAAAATGTGTGGTTTTTTCAAATATCTTAATTTGAGACCATGAAAAATTCAAATAATTTGCAAAAATTGATTTATAAAATGACAATCCAACCATACATATGCGCAAAACAGCAATGACACACCATTTATTATCGCAGATTGAAACCGGATGCAACGGAAGAATGAAACTTGAAAATGGGAAAATAGTGTTTGAGTTTGACTGTAGTCGTGTGGCCGTCCCTCATCCTAGTGCTCCACCACTCATAGAAGACGACCATGTCGTGGATGAATTGAGGAATGAATTGCGCGAAACAAAACAACGATTGGCCGTTCTGGAACAACAAGTTCAACAATTGTTCAAATGTCGGGAAGCAGTATGCATACCTAGATTTATTCATCCTGAGCAAGCATGTTATTTATACAATTTTAACACCAGAACACTGCGGTTCATTGACGCTGGATGGAGTCAAAACCCGGGACGAAATTATCTAGTATATGTTGGCAATGCGGACGTACCATTTGGCGATCAAAATCCTTTGCCAAAATTACTGGATGCAATACATCCACAGATCAGACACGACCTGAACAACATCGTCATCCAACCTCGTCAAACGATTACACCCGACTGCGGGCTCATCATAAAGTTCATCAATGACTGGATGGCTACATCACCCAACAACATCGAAATAACAATAATGAACACTGGTGCGACTCTTGCGATTGGATTCGTCATCGCCCTTTGCGAACAGTTGAACTGCGAAAAATTATCAAAATTGAAAATCATGCGCGCGAAAATCAGCGAACAAACTGAACTGAAAAACAAGATTGACAAAAACATATTCAAAAAAATGGAGATTGAAAATTTAGTGTCTTCTATCTAAACAGGTTCGTTTGGTTCAATCTACGTGTTTGAATTAATTTAAAAATTCATTTTGCAAAAACTCATATGCATTTTAGTTTACTTCCGACCTCTTTGAAAATATGACCATTGTATTGAATGCCCTTCGTGAGCGCCTTTGTCAATGTTTTGTCGCTCATTGAAAGTGCTTTCATGCAATCGTATTTGCACTCAAATTCCCTCACAACCACATTTTGCAAATCGCATTGATGCACTCCGTTTTTATACAACAACGGTTTCCCGTTTATTTTTTGTTCAAATGCATATTGCAACGCTTCGTCGCATTGGTCATACAATTTGTAGTAAAATCCTCTTGTCAATGTGAATTGTTTCACCGGATTGTCAAGCGCAGACGCGGACTCATACCCGTTGAAATGCGCGGCGGTTTTTCGGTCAATGTAAACATTGCAAATTTCGGTTTTGGTTTCATTCAACTGCGCAACGTATCCTACATTTTGTTGTTTTGTTTTTTTTGTTGGTGGAAGGTTGTGGATCACGTTTGCGTCAAGTTCTCTGTCCACAAACGCCCATCTGTAACCATGATACACCGTGTTTTCAACCACCGCCTTGTTCAAACTCGGACGCTTGATATCATGGTTTTCCTTCATTGCTTCGGATGCGCTTTCATACACACGAATGATTTGCATCGTGTCCGGATTGATTTTTTGAAGTCGTGGGCCCAGCGTGACCAATGGTTCATTGAACCCAGTTGTGGTTTTGATTTGCGTTGCATTGACCTTTTCGCACAAAGCACTGACAGTTTTTTCAAGACTAACTATTTGACATGATTGTTGTTGCATCTGAGACGAGAGATGTTGCACCATCTTCATCAATTCTTGAACAATTACATTGGGATTATCGGTTTTATTCACTTCAAGCAACAACTTCAATTTTTCATTCTCAAGTTCCATTTTTGCAATATCATCATTGTTGAAATGCTTTGCGTTGGATGTCATGAGATGATTCAATTGGTCGTATGTCAAATTCTGACCAATCAGAAACAATTCATTCTCATTTTCATGGTTTTGCAAATCAGTCACTTTGTTCAGCCTTACATGTTCATGATGATGAATGAAGTTCTCAAAATCTTTGCTTCGGGCAACCGCAAAGCAGTCCAGCAAGGTGCATTCCTCGTAGTTTTTTTTGTGTTCAGTGTATCGCCCAGTTATCCCTTTGCGACTTTCACCAATTTTCACGATGTATTTTCCATCATCCAGTGTTTTCACCCGGATGACATAAACGATTGAACCAATGGACGCATATTCTTTCAATAATACTTTTTCACGTTCTGCGATTTTTTGCTGTTCAATGTCCTGCTTGTGCTTGTCCTCCAATTGCTGAATGGTTTCACCTGTTTTTTTTTCCATTTCTTTTTCTAAATTGTAGAAATTGTTCAAACGAATTTCTTTTATTACATCACATGCCCAATTTTGAAACTGGGTTGCAATTGGTTTTCTTGAGCGGAATAATAGTTTATACAAACCTTTCTCTGTTAAAAATGTCACTTCTTGTAAACCTCCGAGGGTAGACGACTTACGGACGACCTTTTCAGAATCGTCAAATCCAGTAATGGATGATCTAAAGTTATTTAGTTCAAGAATTTCTGCAATGTCGCTTGCACGAAACAATGGGTCATTGATTGTGCCTTTTATCACGATCTCAGTGTGCATTGTGTTTGTCGTAAATGCCTTGACGATTTCCATGATTTTAGGGAATGAGTGAATGCGTGGATGGAAGGGTATTATAGCCACTTATAACACCCTTTATTTAAGTTGTTTTACACATTATATTCAAATTTTGATGTAACGACACCATTGATGATATGCAAAGGGTAGACGACTTACGGACGACCTTTAATTTTAATTAAAAAGGGTGTCAAAGTCTTTGACACCACTGTTTATAATGTTTTCGTGTTGTAAGTAGTGATTACAATGCCGATGATATGCAAATAGCGGGCGTTTCTATTGACATGACATCATTGTTGTTCATATTATCCAATAAATAACATGAAAAAACTGTGAGCATAATGCGTTTAGTTCGAGTACGCGAGCCCTCCCATGCCGCTCATGACACGGAGAACGTTGTAGTTGGTAGCATAGACGCGAACCTTGGCAGTCTTGACACCCTCAACGGTAGCGTTGGAGAGAACAAGCTGGAGAGTAGCGTTGTCAATGCGAGAGAAGTTGCAACTGCCGCTGGGTTGGTGCTCTTCGGGGCGAAGGGCAAACGAGTAAACGTTGATACCGGTGTCGGGAGTGGTGGTGTGGTGCTGGTAGGGCTGGACGGTGTCGAAGTAGGAACCCTCGCGCTCAGAGAAGCGGTCCTGGCCGTTAAGCTGGAGCTTAGCGGTGACGACGGGGTTGTTGCCCCAGCAGTGGAGGAGGAGGGCGGTCTCGGCGAGGACGAAGGCGCCGGCATCGGAGACGCCGGAGTTCTCAAGGTAACCAAGAGCGGGGGCCTGGTTCAGATAACCTTGCTGGACACCAGTGCCATCGCCAGCAAAGTTGGGAGCAGAGTACCAAACGGCACCAGTGGGGATTTGACCGTTGGTACCGGGAACGCCGTTCCACCAGCCGGGACCGTTGACGTCAACAGCACCGGCATCGTTGAACATGTTGTCGACAATGAAGGAGCTGGAGGTGAGGGCGGTGGCTTCCTTGGCGCCGAAGGAGTGGATGGCGTTGGGAAGAGCATCCACGGCATCGGTGTAGTTGAAGGGCTGGGCACCGAGGAGGTTGTAGAGGAGCTGACCGCACTCCAGGGAGGAGCAGTAGTCAACGTTGCTGTCGGGCTGGACAACCCAGATGAGCTCCTTGACGGGGTGGTTGAAGTTGAGCTTGATCTTGTTGGAGGAGGAACCGACGGACTCATCACCGGTGAACTGGAGCTGCTCGATGAGGTACTCGTGGGGGTTCTGGGCCATGCGCCTGCGCTCATCGGTGTCCAAGAAGACGTAGTCAACGTAGAGGGAGGCAGCGACGAGGGACTGGTTGTAGGCGGTAACGACCTTGCCACCGGCGGAGGCGCGGACGTTGGAGCCGCACTGGAGGGAGCCAACGGCCCACAAGCACTCGTCAATGGGGCGGATGTCAAGGTTGATCTTGACCTCGTGGTACTGAAGAGCGATGAGGGGGAGGGCGAGACCGGGGTTACGGCAGTACCAGAACTGGAAGGGCACGTAGAGGGTGGTCTCGGGGAGGGCGTTGCGGGGGGCGCACACCTGGCGGGGGGCGGTGGCCTGGCAAGGACCGTCAACATCGTTGAACGAGGGGTCGGTGATGTAGGTGAGCTGGGTGGTGTTGCCGACCATGGCGTAGTAGCCGCGGCGCTGGTCAACGGTCAGGGTGAGCTGGTTCCAGATGTGCATCCAATCACCGTACTGGCGATCAATGCGCTGGCCACCGATCTCAACCTCAACCTGGGAAACAAGCTGCTCACCGGGGAAGTCAAGCCAACGGGCATAAACGCCGTCCTGAGCGGAGGACTTCATCTGCTGGTTGATCTCGGGGAGAGTGACCTGCAGGTAGGTGCGGTAAGCCAAATCACCGTTGCGGGAAATGGTGCAAGTGACACGGCGACCGAAGTCAGCCTGGCCGTTAAAAGTCTGCTCAATGGACTCCATGGCAAAGTTGGTGTGGCGCTTATAAGAAACCTTCCAGAAAGTGATCTGGGGGTTGCCAGTCAAGTAAACGTCTTGGGCGCCATAGGCGACAAGCTGCATCAATCCTCCTCCCATTTTTGTTGTTGTTGGTTATAATATGCCTAAAGAAAAAAAAATCGGGAAAACAAATGAATTAAACTTACATTTGCAACTTTCAAATCGCAAGTTTAAATAATTGATGCGCAAATCCATCCACCCCGACACACGATGCAAGTCAGGACTGCAGCCGAAGGTTGCCCTTTATGAACTGGGATAAATATTCGTCGTCTTCGTAAATTTCACATCGCCCGTTGTGGGTTTTCATAAACACGTATGTATGTGGGTCGCGCCCGTGTTTCTTAATGTTCCATCCATTGTCTAGCGCATTGTATAAAAATGTGAGCAATTGAATTTGCTTAATTTCCAAAGGTTCGTGCGATCCCGGGGGTAATAAACATGCGTCTAAATAAGATGAAGTGCACGTCATTTTGGATTTGGATCCGTCGGCTTGTTTTAAAATGTAAGCATCGTTGCGCTTTTTTATACTCCAACGATCTTCTAAATACTTCCATAAAAACGTCATTTGTGCCAGTTCGGCGTGAGACAATGCTTCCTGTTGGTGCATCATCATCCCCGGCATGGTTGTGGTTGTGGTTGTGGTTGTGGTTGTGGTTGTCAACTTATTATAAAAACGATAAATTATATGTCATTAACAATACGCTAAATAATATATTAAATGTATAAGCGGCAATACAAATATCAATTTGCTGGTTCTTCCGATCCTGTTTTCCACATTTTTGGATGGCTCCTCCCAATAATTCGTTTAAACAAAAAACCAATAAAAAAATTGTACTTGATGAAAAGAGTATTGTTACGCTGGACAGCAAGCACCGTGAAAATCAATCTATGATAGCCAAACTGAAAACGGAAACCATTCCTAAATTGATACAGGAGAAGCGGTTGTTACAACAACAACTGGCATTGCATCCGAATGCTCCCGATTTGCGCGAACGGATACAAGACCTTCGGGCCACCATTTGCGAGCACCAACGGCGGTGCAAAAATTATTACTTGGATAACAACGAAATCATTTTTGATTACTTTGAAAACAAGCAGCAAATCTGCAACGGAAACAACAAAACCAAAATACTGAACGACTTTTTCAAGGTGGAGAGCGCGGCGTCTAAAGAAGACCAGCTGAAGCGCATAAACCAGAGCAACGTGCAGCGGTACTTGACCAATTTGGACCCGTCCTACATTGACATCAGCAAGTACGTGTTTCCGACGGACGTGTGCCGCTACTGCAACTCCGGCGAAATGATTCCCGTGGAAAACGAGGGCATCATGGTGTGCAACAACTGCTCCATCCACGTGAGCTACTTGGTGGAAAACGAGAAGCCGTCGTACAAGGAGCCCCCGAACGAGGCGTGCTTCTACGCGTACAAGCGCATCAACCACTTCAAGGAAATTCTGGCGCAGTTCCAGGCGAAGGAGACCACGCAGATTCCGCCCGACGTGCTGGAAAACATAAAGCACCAAATTAAAAAGGAGAGAATTGACCTGCACACGCAGCTCACGGACAAAAAAGCGAAGGAGATTTTGAAGAAGCTGGGGTACAACAAGTACTACGAGCACATCCCGTTCATCAAGGAGAAGCTGGGCATCAAACCGCCGGTCATGTCGCCGGAACTGGAGGAAACGCTGTGCAACTTGTTCATGGAGATTCAGGGACCGTACGCCAAATTCTGCCCCGAAGACCGCGTCAACTTCCTGAACTATTACTACACGGTGTACAAGCTGTGCGAGCTACTGAACCAGCGTGAGTTCCTGCCGTACTTTCCCATGCTGAAGGACCGAGAGAAGCGCATTGAACAGGACGAAATATGGAAGAAGATTTGCGAGGAGCTGAACTGGGAGTTCGTGCCGACCATCTAAATCAGAAAACCTACGGTTTTCCGAACCTTTCCCTCCAGGGAACTACGTTCCCCGAACCCCCTTAAACCCCCATTAGGCCGGCAGCAGCACCTTTTTCTGCATCGGGAAGCCATTTGCAACCATGTCGGCCGGCGTGGGTCCAGCCGACTTAAAGTATTTCTTGTAATGTTTGATGACGTGTTCAACGGATTTGCCCTTTGCCTTCGGATACAAGTGCACTTCATATGCGTCCTGCGACATGTTGGATGAAAGCACGGCAACAATGTCAGGGTCGTCGTCAAAGGCGTTGAATGCCTTTCGGATGGCCATTTTGCCCGTGGGCATGGTGTGCATTTTGTGTCCGCCATTTCTCTCAACGAGCACCACCTTGTTTCCGGATGCCAACTGCCTCCACCATTCCTCCAGCGGTTTGTTCTTTCCCCACACCGATTCCATTTCTTTTACTCGTTTTGATTTGGATTTGGATTTGGATTTGGATTTAGACTTAGTTTTCATTTTTATGGTACGTTTTGGCATTGTGTGTTATGTGCATTAATTTCGTATATAATTGTATTGTATTTATTTCTATTAAAATAATAAATAATAATATACACATACAACATAAGCGCTCATGAATTCAAATTTAAAAAGCATATCTCGTTCGGTTTCAAGCGGGCTCAAGTCGGTGGAAGCCCGAGCGTCTTCGCTGGCCACCGACAAGAACGTGTTGTACATCATGCTCGTCATCGCGGTTGTAAACGTGGTGGGCTATTTGACGATGGGTAATTTTGAGGCGGTGATATTCTTTGCAATTGTTGCCTATTTAAGCACCTTTTTCACGAAGAACATGGTGATCGTGTTTTTGGTCTCCATTCTGGCCACCAATTTTCTCATGGTGTCAAAAGTAAATTATTTTAGCAGAATGAATGCCAGGGAGGGCATGCAGACCAAGGAGGCTACCGACGCTGAAGCCGCTGCCAAAGACGCTACAGCTCCTACTGCTGCGGCTTCTACTACTACTGCTGCTGCTGCTTCTGGTGCCACTGCCGCTTCTAAAACCGCATCTACTGCCACTCCTAAACCAACCCCCACCAATTCAAAAAAAACGAGCGGCGAGAAGGAGGGCATGAACGGCAAGCTCGCTCCCGCTAAATTCAACGACGATGACGAAGATGAAGGCAGCGCTTCCTCGTTTCCCGGAACGAAGGCTGAAAGAAACGCACAAATGGAACGGGCCCACGATTCGTTGCAGAACATCGGCGGCGCTGGAGGCGCTGATGCAAATTCAATGAAGCTGCAAACTGCAGAAGTCATGCAACAGCAAAAGGTGCTAATGGACAACATCAAAACCATGCAGCCCTTTCTTGAAACCGCCGAACGCTTCCTGGACAAGTTTAACATGAAGGGCATTGACGGGCTGCTCGGAAAGATTGGCATGGGTTCCAACACCGCAGCAACCCCGGGACCGTCGGCATAAGCCTGATTTTTAATATGGAATTAAATTATAAGACCAAACTACATTTATAATTTAATAAAGCAAATCATATGCCCGGAAAACGATGTCCTCCCGGCGTATTCTGCATTGAAAACGTCTCCCTCACCCTTATGATCCTTGTCGCGGTTGCCCTCCTTGTGTATTTCCTAAAACCCCTTAATTCAGGACAACACATGCAACCAATGCAAACGCAACACATGCAACCAATGGAAATGCAACACATGCAACCAATGCAAACGCATCCATCCATGTTTCAGTCACGCGCCAATTATGGCGTGAGCAACGCGCAAGGCGACGTGTTGTTGAATCCGTACGTGCCTCCGATGCGCGACGACCGCGCCACGCTGGACGTTCGGGGGCCAGTGGTGCCGATCAATGTGAGCACGCAGGGGGCCGCAAATGCGGAGTATCGCCAGGTGGGCATTTTGACGCGCATCAGCGGTCCCGAAACGATTCTGCCGCTGATGGGACGCCCCCTTTTCCGAAACCGCGACAAGTGGCAGTTTTACACCATCAGCGAAAAAAGCAACTTCATCAAGCTGCCGGTTTCGGTGAAGGGGCGCAGCTGCACGAACGAGTACGGGTGCGACAACGTTTATACCGGAGACACCGTGTACGTGGAAGGTTATAACGACGCGTTCAAAGTAACTGCGTATGAAAACTCGGTCCTGCAGTATTTGCCAAGTTAGGAATTCAAATTCCCAGGCAACCCGATGGATTCAGGCGTGGATTGTGTATTGGAAGTCCCTTGCACAGATGAACCGCCGCCTTGTGCATTTTGCACGCACTTCTCTCCATTCCAAGTGGTGCTTGTGCCGCAGCAGTTACCGTTGAAGCAGCCAACAATGTCGCCATTTATGCCGCGGCCGGTGGCGCCGTAGTTCGGATTGACAATGGTTCCCACGCGCGAGGGGTCAAACTCCCACGTGTATTCATCAAAATTCTGGTTATCGCGGCGATTAATGTCGTGGACTGCAGCGTAAATGTAGACCACACTCACAACCACAATTGCAACGATTATAAATCCCGCGATGTAACTGGGGAACAGCCCCGCGTTCGCTAAAATCGCGAGAATCAGTACAGGAATGCACATGTAAATGAAAATTTTCAGAACGCCCGCTTGCGCCATGAACCGTTTACCATAATACGTGTTCAATTCAATCATGCGTTTTTTGCCGTCATAGGAGGTTTGAAGGGCAGCCATTTGCTCGCGCTGAGTATTTAGTTCATGTTCTGCAATCATTATCACCATCGCCAGGTTTTGTTCAAACGTACGAGTGGCGTCGGTTTGTTGGGTCTGAACAAAATTCACCCAGTTGGCGGATTTAAGCAAATTGGTGCGAAGCGCTTCGTTTTCAGTCATTTGATTCATGATGCGGGTTCGTTCTTCAGGTGTTTGCGCCTTGCCGTATGCATCTATGTATTTTTGTTGCTCCTTTTGCAAGTTCTGAATATTGGTTAGCAATGAGGCTTGCGCCTCTTTTAATTTATCATCAGCAGGCATTGAATGCAATATTAATAATTATATAATTATAGTGTGTATTAATATTTACAAGTATAATATTTTTTTTGGATTTACATTTACATTTACATTTACATTTACACATTTACAATTGTTTAATGGTTTTATAGACTGCATAAATGGCAACAATTCCAAATATGACAAACGCGTATTTGTGACTTTCTTTCACGCGATTGCTTACTTCTAAAGCAGCATCCATGGTTGTATTTTGATCGGCGAATCCTTCTTTTAATTCATTATATGCTTGAATGATTTCATTCAATTTGGATCTCTTTTGTGAAATGACATTATTTAATTCGGACATCGTTTGGGCTTTGGTGGTAGTGTCTGCCTTTAAATCCGACGTCGCCTTCATAAGCCACTGGTTGGTCGTGTTTAAATTGCCAATGGTGTCTCCAATTCCGCGAACCAATTTAGATTGATTGGTTTGAGCGAGCTGTTGTTGAATGAGATTGTTGGATCCAGAACCCGACTCTGACGACAACTTCATTAAATCATCCATCAACATTTTATGGTATGTTGTATGCTTACTTATCATACGGTTGTATTCCTTTTCGGATTCATCCAATGCGCGCAATCTGTCGTCCTGGCCGATATTCTGAATGGGTTCAGACAACAATGACGATTTGGATGTCATTTTTTATGTTTGTTGTTGAGAGAAAATAACAAATATATTTCACAGTATGCGTATTATTTAATACCCATATTATTTTTTTATTATTATTACTGTTTAACGATTTCCTCCGTTGCCCTCCATGCCGTTGCCCATGTCCATGCCTCCATTACCCATGTCCATGTCTCCGCTTCCTGTGCTCGTGCTCGTGCTCGTGCTCGTGCTTATGTCCATGTCTCCGTTGCCGGTGCTCACGTTATTGCCGATTGCCGCAGCTGGCACGGCTTGAATTGCTTTTGACACTTCATTGTTTGACGTGATGAACCGATATGCGATATACCCCATGAGTATACCTAAACCAATTCCGATGCCTAATTTTATACGGGAATGGAGTAGCAAGCGTTCCGACTGAATCAATTCTGCATCCACATAACTGTTTTTTGAAATGGTTTTGCCAAGTTTAATTTGATCTGTTCTAATTTCGTCCGAAAGTTTATCAATTTTATCAATTTTGTCCGTAAAACCCTCTTTTATTGTTGCACTCGTATTTGCCTTTGCATTTGCATTTGCATTTGCATTTGCATTTGCCTTTGCATTTGGATTTGAAAGTTTCAGATCATCCGTCAATGCCATGATTTGTTTGTTGAGTTGATACATTTTTTTCAGAATGACGATCCCATTTTTCCCACCCAATTTGGTGTAGCCATAGGGCGGTGTCATGGACTGCACATTGTTATCGGATACTGCCACGGACGAAGGTGCGCCCGCCACATTGCCGTAACACGATCGCGCAAACGCGGCGTTTCCGTTTTTGGGGTTTGAATAAGATGCGTTAAAATATGTGGCGGTGGTGTACACATAGTTGGGGTCATTTGCTGCGGCGGCCTGGCACGCGGCTGCGGAATCATGCAGCCCTAAAAATTGCCAACTTGGCACCGATGATTGGGCAAGATGCGGCGGTAATTGCCCCATCATGGCATTCGTATTGGGTTCAACGTCCCAAACCGGGTTTTCAAACGCGGAGTAATTGTATTTGAATTTCTTGGATGCAACGTTAGACGCCAAAAATGCAGCCGTTTGCCCCCCTGCGGCGGCCCCGCCCGACGATGGTTGATTGCTGGCCCAAAACATGGTTTGCCCTCCAAATGAGCCCACGTAACTATCCCCGCCGCCCGTGACAAATTTATATGAACCGCCCCAATTACCGTAAGAAGACGTGGAAACGGAATTTCGGTTGGAACCGGCGTACGACCCTTGTCCGGGCAGCATTTCAATGTAGACCGGCTTGGTTTCTCCATTCTGAATGATACTCGCATGCACCGCAGCCCTACTGATGTCGGAATCGTCGGTGTAAGTGTCGGTTCCCCAAACAGTGCCGCCATTAATTGATCCCGTGATGGTGATGGAAAAAATACCGGATCTTCCGCGATAACCGGTCATGTTTTGAGTATTATTCGGTATTGCGGTAGCGGCAGCGGGGGAAGCATTCAATTTTGAAAATGTAAACGTGCCAATGGGGCCTTGCCCGGCAATGACCGTCGTGCTGCCGGATTGCAGCCCGTACGCATTCAACCAGTATTCCGCAAAGTAGCGGAACTGCAAACTGATTTGGTTATTTGGCGCAACATTGACGTCCGAAAACTGCACATCGGGAGTCCACCACTGCAAGTTGGTGGTCAAATCCACCGCAAACGGTGCGTCTTCGGGCTTGACCGTTTTTTTCGGCAGTTGACCTGCCAGGGTGCGCCAATCCGAGTTGCCCGTTCGTATCACCAACACCGGAATGATTGCGTTCGCGGCCGGATCGTTGAAATTCTTGCACCAAGCCGCGATTTTATCCGAGGATGACGGGCATTCGGGTGTGACGGACGCAACTTCCGCAACGGGGGTAATGCCGCCGGCGTTTTCGCCGTACAACAAGCACTTATTTGGATTGCAGTCAATCCCGCAACCCGAATTGGAAAAAAGTGCGTACCTGCAGTCCTTGTTGTCAAGACAGGATTTGAAGCACGTGTCTTCGCTGCCATTGGACGGAAACGGCACCGCAGGTGTGAGTACGTTTTGAAATGCGCTCGTGTTTTTTATGGTGTACGGATATTTGCGCTGATTCTTTTTGTTCACTTCGGATTCAACCTCCTGCATATAGGTTTTGTACAATTGGTTGTAGTTTGCAAGAAGTTGATCTAGCGTTGCCAATTTTTGTTGAACGTTCACTAAATCTGGGGATTGGCCGGATTGGCCGGATTGGCCGGATTGGCCGGATTGGCCGGATTGTTGTTTCGTCTCCATTTTTGTTTATTGTGGATTGTTGTAAAAAATCAATGATGATTATGCGTGCTAATATAATCATTATATTATATTTGTCAAATTTGTATTTGTCAAATACCAAATACCAAATACCAAATACCAATCAATTACATGTAACGAATGCGGATGACAGGCCCTTCATTGGATCCGCCATTGATTGGACGGATTGAACTTGGATGGATTGGACTTGGATGGATTGGACTTGGTCCAAACGATCTAAACAAGTTGCTAACATACATCACAGCGGAAATGACAAAGAGGATTAAAATGATGCAACAAATGGTGTACCCTCCAGCGGTAACCGTGTCCGATGTTAAGTTTCGTATGGTGATGGTAAGCACAATCACTGAAATGACAAACAATATGATAAACTCGTACATGTACGAACGCCGCACATAAACTGTGTTTTCATTTCTTCCGTCCAGTGTGGATGCGTAATTGGGGTTCATATGTGCAATTTGTATTTGAAATAATCAAATATTATTTTATTATTTTTATTATTTTTTGAATTCGTTTAATTATTTACGTAGTGGATCTACATCGCATTCGCATTCGCATTCGCATTCGCATTCATTCTTGTTTTCACATTGTTTATAACATCATACGCGTTATTGGTTAGCCCCGTCTTCAATTGGTCCGCCTTCATTCTCGCATCATACAAGATGGTGGAGTCCGTGCTGCGAACCATTTGAAATATGAAATACACCACAATGCAGATTGCAATGATTAAGTAAATGATGCGGCATACGGCGTGAATGTACGCCCTTTTTTCCATGTTTGCGGCTTCAACCACCAAGGAACGATTGGCATCGGACGGCGGGCATTTTTTACTAGGATCTGTTTGTATGTTGCACTTACTCGCGCACACGCGTTCCCCAGCCATAACACACGGACAGTTGGTCAGGTTGCCAGACACATCGTTGCACCCCGGCAGCTGCGTTGACAGCCCGCTCAGTCCGCTCATGCTGACGAATGGTTCCATCACCGTAACCTGCGTGCTTGATGCGGCGGTTAACGGCGTTGTGGCCATGGTTTGATCCTTGTTGTTTAAAATGGCCGTTTTTCGCGCAAGCATTGCATTCAGTTTCGCCCCCTGTTTGGAGAGCCGGGCCATGGTCTCCTCGTTTTCATCCTGTTTTTTTTCCATGGCCGCCTTAAATGCAAATATGCGGCTATGAACCGATGCCAGTGCGGCATCTATTCGGTCGCGCGCTTCTATTGCACTCGGCAGATCCGGCGTCATTCTGTAATTTTCGTATACTTTCGGGTAGTTTTCCATGATTGCGTAGAACTGGGTTTTAATGTCATCCAATTCGCGCTGGGTCAATTCCGGCTGAGACATTGTTGTTCTTCAAACACAATAAACACAATAAAAAATACAAGACCGATCTTATATCTATATCTATGCAATTATTTTTTTGATGCATACACAATCATTTTGGAGTGCAGATGCGATAATAGGGGGTGCTGACTGCCGTCTTGCTGAACCGGTCAATGCGGCACACTTGGCCCGGGCGCATTCCCATTGCCATGGCAACGGGATCGTACCGTGAAATGTTGGGCAGCATGTCCGGATTTGTAATGTTGTATTTGGCCATCATTTGTTGCGTTTCCGCGTCGGTCAGAATGGTGTGCTTGGGAACGTAGGCGTGCTCAAGTATGTTGAACTGCAGCCGGTCCAGGCTGAATATCACAATGTGGATGCCGTCCTGTTCCCAGATTTGACTCAGGGTCGCCACGTTGGTGTCGTTCATTTCGGCCTTCATCGCAATAATGAGCGTGTCTTGCTTGTCCAGCGTTTTTTCCAAATGGTACAAATCGTTCACGTATTCGTTGATGTTGTCTCGGCGCAACGGTTTTCCTAAATGGTATTTCACATACGCTTTTTGCCCGGACTCCTTGACAACCAGCATGTCCAGCTGCTTGTTCGTGTTCATGGCGTGCACTTCGTTCATGCCGAAATGGTCGTATTGGCTGACATCATATCCCTGTGCTTTCAACAAGCCTAGCAAATTGGTTCGCGATTTGTAAATGGCGGTAATGGTGCCGCTGGCGTTTCCGGATAAAATGGCTGCAGACGCGGCAGCAGTGGTGGTCATGGGTTTGTTTGTGTACGCGCGTTCTGTAACGGGGGGGGGGGGGGTGGGGCGTGTGTGTTTAATAAATGCGTATAATTATTTAATTCAATTTTTTATATTAATTGAATTGAACTTATCAAATCTTCTAAATTTTAAAATTTTAAACCTTGAGGACATTGCCAGGGAAACCGACGAGGTTGGCGCCAATGCCAAAACCGGCACCGCTACGGGCAGACACGGCAAGGGTGGGCACAAAGGTGTCTAAAATGCTAAACGTGGCTGCAGCAACCAGGGCAATGAGACCGATTTCGTTCAGGTTGAGCTTGCGCTGGGGGATGGCATACGCCGCAAATGCAACCAGGGCACCTTCAACCAAATATTTAATGGCACGGTTAGCCAACATGCCTAAATCTAAAACACCGCCGATCATTTCGTTTTATTATTTGTTTATACAATGCATCAAGAAAAAAATAATTAAAGTATTTTAATTTCATTCGTTTTACATAATGTATAACGCGCTTATTGTCCCTCATATTTTTACATTAATGTTGTGAATTGTTGTGAATTGTTGTGAATTGTTGTTAATACATATGTTTAAAAATGGCTTAAAATCAAATTCAAAATATTACACACGACGAGAAACCACAAATGACTGAATCAACCGTACCTAAGGGCGTGACGCTTCAAAGGCAGTCGGACGGCACGGTTAATCCTAAATACGTGGACTTGCTGGACGAGGACAAGCCGATCGCGGGCCAACGGTTCGCGTGTTTGTCGTTCATTTCTCCCGAGCACATCATCAAGCAGCGCGAGCACTTCTTCTTTCAGGCGTTCGTCCAGCATTGGGACATTCACAAGTCCAGCGAGAAGTTCCTGCAGTTTCTCAGCTTCGTGTCGTACAAGTACGGGGTCAAGTTTGACAAGCTGACCGAAGACTTCCAGCAGTTCAAGGAGTCCGAGAAGGAGGTCATCGCGAAGACCGACATTTTGGACGACTACAAAACGTTTTTGGACCAGCAGGAGGAGCGGCTGGACGAGGAGTTCAGCGCCAAGCACGAATTTCAGACGTCGGTTCGCGGCATCAAGGTGCGCGGCGTGTTTCCCTCGCAAAAGGAAGCCGAGCTGCGCTGCAAGATGCTGCGCGAGGTGGACCCGCATCACGACGTGTTCGTGGGCCCCGTGGGACTGTGGGTCCCCTTTCATCCGGAGGCGTACAAGACCGGGCGCGTGGAGTACATGGAGGACACACTGAACCAGCTCATGAGCGAGAAGAAGAAGAACGAGGAGCAGGCGAAGTCGGAGTTTGACAAGCGCGTGAAGGAGGCCAAGCAGAAGGCGATTGAAGAGAACAAGCGGCTGGCCGAACAGAGCGGCAACAAGCTCACGCAGACGCTGAACGAGGCGGGCGAATTGGTGGGCGTTACGACGAGCCAGGGCACCGACTTTGCGGTGGATGCGGACGAAGCAACCACCGTTGAGGACGTGCGCAACGAGCTGTTCAATGCGAGCAACGTGGTGCTGCATCCGGATCGGACCGACCACGGGCTGTCTTCGCTGATTAAAGCCGATAACGCCGATACTGTTATTGACGACAACAATGCAGACGAAGACTCATAACTCATACCTCATAACTCATACCTCATAACTCATACCTCATACCTCATACCTCATACCTCATACCTCATACCTCATAACTCATACCTCATACCTCATACCTCATAACACACCATCAACTTTCAAAATATTTTCTTATTTTTTTGCTTGTGAAATAAGAAAATAGTTATAAATAGTTGAATTGATTTTTACAGGTTTGTAAAAAAAGAAGGCGAATTAATTAAACTCATACACGCGGACATGTCCTGTATCGGGTCCATTAAATGGTGCGCCGATAGCAACTCTGCTTCCATCCGAAGATAAACTTACACTGTGTCCACTAACATCATATATAGCTTCTCCATCAATATCTAACCCGACTTGCGTCCAAGTATTTCCAATTAAATCATACACACGAACATGTCCGGAATCTGCACCATTTATTCCGTCATCATTTCTTGCGCCGATAGCAATTCTGCTTCCATCTGAAGATAAACTTACGCTGTATCCACTATAATCACCCGCAGCCTCTCCATCAATATCTTGACCGACCTTTGTCCAAGTATTTCCAACTAAATCATACACACGGACATGTCCTGCATTGGAGTCATCAACTAGAAACAACCAACTGCGCGGTTATGCTGTTTGAAAGATAATTTCCGGATGCGGCCTGGGTCGCGGTGATTGTGGCTGTGCCTGCACCAACAATTGTCACGGTGGATCCGCTTACGGTGGCCACGTTGTCATCGCTGCTAGTATAGGTGAATGCGCCGGTGCTGTTGCTGCTAGGAGCGGTCAATACAAACGGCGCATCGCCCAACGCCTTGGCAGGCACTGAAAAGTTGCTCAACGTTGCGGGAGCAACCACAACCAACTGCGCGGTTATGCTGTTTGAAAGATAATCTCCGGATGCGGCCTGGGTTGCGGTGATCGTGGTTGATCCACCGCCAACAATTGTCACGGTGGATCCGCTCACGGTGGCCACAGTTTCATCACTGCTAGTATAGGTGAATGCACCGGTGCTGTTGCTGCTAGGAGCGGTCAACGCAAACGGTGAATCGCCCAACACTTTGGCAGGCACTGAAAAGTTGCTCAACGTTGCAGGGACGAACTCATACACGCGGACATGTCCTGCATTGGATGCAGTACCGTCATTATAGATTGCGCCGATAGCAACTCTACTTCCATCCGAAGATAACCTTACACTGTATCCACTAAGATCATTCTGAGCCTCTCCATCAATATCTAACCCGACTTGTATCCAACTGTTACCACTTAAATCATACACGCGGACATGTCCTGCATTGGATGCATTAAATATTGCGCCGATAGCAACTCTGCTTCCAGACGAAGACAAACTTATACTCCTTCCACTAGTATCAAAGGAAGCTTCTCCATCAATATCTTGACCGACTTGTATCCAAGTGTTACCACTTAAATCATACACGCGGACATGTCCTAAATATAGTTCATTACTGCCATTATTAAATGGTGCGCCGATAGCAACTCTGCTTCCATCTGAAGATAAACTTACACTGGATCCACTATTATCACCAGCAGCTTCTCCATCAATATCTTGTCCGACTTGTGTCCAAGTATTTCCAACTAAATCATACACGCGGACATGTCCGGAATTTTCTCCATTAATTCCGTCATTAAGTTTTGCGCCGATAGCAACTCTGCTTCCATCCGAAGATAAACTTACATTCCATCCGTTATAATCATCCGCAGCTTCTCCATCAATATCTTGACCGACTTGTGTCCAAGTATTTCCAACTAAATCATACACGCGGACATGTCCTGCATTGATTCCAGTACCGGCATTATATATTGCGCCGATAGCAACTCTGCTTCCATCCGAAGACAAACTTACACTGTGTCCACTATTATCACCAGCAGCTTCTCCATCAATATCTTGTCCGACTTGTGTCCAAGTATTTCCAACTAAATCATACACGCGGACATGTCCTGCATCATCTCCAGTACCGTCATTGCCAGATGCGCCAATAGCAACTCTGCTTCCATCCGAAGACAAACTTACACTGAGTCCACTATAATCATCCGCAGCTTCTCCATCAATATCTTGACCGACTTGTATCCAACCGTTACCACTTAAATCATACACGCGGACATGTCCTGCATAGGAGTTATTAAATATTGCGCCGATAGCAACTCTGGTTCCATCCGAAGACAAACTTACACTGGATCCACTGTAATCATTCGCAGCCTCTCCATCAATATCTTGACCGAGTTGTCTCCATATATTTACAACCAACTGCGCGGTTATGCTGTTTGAAAGATAATCTCCGGATGCGGCCTGGGTTGCGGTGATCGTGGTTTCTCCAACGCCAACAATTGTCACGGTGGATCCGCTTACGGTAGCCACATTCAAATTGCTGCTGCTATAGGTAAATGCGCCGGTGCTGTTGCTGCTAGGAGCGGTCAATACAAACGGCGCATCGCCCAACGCCTTGGCAGGCACTGAAAAGTTGCTCAACGTTGCGGGAGCAACCACAACCAACTGCG
>Ga0214921_10002915_pt1 | contig 27008 bp, 28 predicted proteins | sample LL1505_MetaG_FD_177992 | JGI IMG/M metagenome (GOLD analysis project Ga0214921, IMG submission 177992) | Freshwater microbial communities from Lake Lanier, Atlanta, Georgia, United States - LL-1505 | ecosystem: Environmental > Aquatic > Freshwater > Lake | place: USA: Georgia | collected... | reverse complement strand
AACGACTTTAAAACCTTTTTTAGCCAGTTCTATGGCTGTGATGCGTCCAATTCCGACATTGCCCCCAGTAATCAGTGCTACTTGGCCTTGGATATAAAACTCTTGATTCATTGCAGAAGACTTTCCTCATTGCATTCAATGACAAACATGAGGTTGCCACTTAATTGTGACTCGATCAAGTTCATCATGAGCTGCCCATTCAAATACGAAGTTGAGATGTTGTTACAACCGTTCTGTCAGTCCTTCTGGACTGGCTGCATAGCCTGTCAGTGTTTTGTCTGCATGCTTTAAACGCCAGTTGAGCATTTTTTGCGCGTAAACCAGCATCGTTGCAGCGTATTCGGGTTGCATCGCCACGTTGTTCATCTGATGGGGATCATTTTTCAAGTCGAAAAATAAGGGCGGCAGTGCCGGAAAATGAACGTATTTGTAGTTTTCATCCTGCACCACAGCCAAAGAACTCTCATCCATGTGCGTTCCTAAAACGTCTTCAGGTTTTGAGTAGAAAATATTTCGGTAATCGTATTCATAGTGCACTTCTGTGCGCCACTTGGGGTGTGCTTTGCCTTCGTGCAAGAAATGAGTCAAAGACTCCCCATCACATGCCCTGGGAACGGGCTGTCCGAGCCAGTCCAAAATGGTTGGCATCGTGTCGATGGTTTCAGTAAATTGTTTGACAACACTACCTCGCGAGATATCTGCAGAAGCTGCTGGGTCACGCACAATCATTGGAATATGAAAGCTTTGGTCAAAATAGCCAATTTTTCCTAGCAGGTGATGATCACCCAACTGCTCGCCATGATCGCTTGTGAAAACAATCAATGTGTTATCCCATTGACCTGTCTCTTTGAGAAACGAAAATACACGACCGAGCTGATCATCAATTTCAGTCATCAGTCCGTAGTAGGTCGCACGCATTTGTTGAACTTCGGCCTCTGTCATGCTACTGCCAAGTCCTTGACCATTTTGGAAAAAACTTTTTCTGGTGATGTTGTCTATATAGAACTTGAGCAAGGGATGTTGTGCAGATTCTTGTGCTGGCGTTTGGGCACGAATTGGTTTGGGACACTCGGCTGCAGAATACATGTCGTTGTAAGGAGCAGGCGCAGCAAAAGGCGGGTGAGGGCGGTAATAGCCGAGATGCAAAAACCAAGGTTTGTTTTGAACACTGCGTAAATAGTCCATTGCTCGATCTGTAAACCATGTAGTGTCAGACAAATGAGCCGGAATTCGGCTAGGCTTGTTGGTTGCCCCAACTTCTTCTGCTTCTAAATTGTCAGGAAGCCAAATGTCCCAAGGATTTTCAGGCAACTTTACGCCTTGTGATTCAAGCCATCCAAAGTAAGCTTCCATTTTCAGGCCCCACGAACCCACAGGCTTCCAACCTTCCATGTCACTGCCGAGAACCTTGAAGCGAGGGTCTTGGGCTGCAGTATCTCGCGGGTCGGGCGTGGTGGTGGTGTAGCCAACCAGTGCTGGCTCGTATCCAGCCTTGCGAACTTCAATTGCCAAGTTGGTGTGTCGCGCATCAAGTGGAATGGTGTTTTGAACTGCACGGTGGTTCATCATGTACAAGCCTGTCAATAAACTTGCGCGACCCGGGCCACATGGAACCGCTTGTGTAAAGTGATTGGCAAAGGTTACCCCTTGTTTGGCCAATGCTTCAATGTTGGGCGTTTTAATTAAAGGGTGACCGAGCATGGCCAAGGTATCACCTCGCCATTGGTCGACCACGATCAAGAGAACGTTTTTTTTCTGTTGCATTTTATTTTCCAATTCAAAAGAAGTGAGGTTATTTAAATTAGCGTGGGATCTAATCGGTCTCTTAGCCAATCTCCAACCATGCTGACCGAGAATGTGGTGACAACGATGAAGAAGCTAGGAGCAAGCAAAATCCATGGGGCAGTTTGCAAATATTCACGACCATACCCCACCATGTTGCCTAAGCTTGTCATGGGAGGTTGAACGCCTAATCCTAAAAAGGAGAGACCCGATTCAAGCAAAATCACTTCCGGAAATGTCAGGGTGATACTGACGATAAGGGTGCTGGCAATGTTGGGCAAAATATGTTTGAAGTAAACCCGCCAAGGCGATGCGCCCAAGTCATAAACAGCTGCGGCATAACCTTGTTCGTTGGCTGAGATAGTCAGGCCTCGTGCAATGCGTGCAGCACGCTCCCAGCCGTAAAATCCCATCAATACGATGAAAAGCAGTAGGGTGTTGCCAAAAAATGCCAACACTGCAAGGGCAATGATCATGAAGGGCATAGAGGCTTGAAAGTCAACTAAAACCAAGACCAACTGTTCTACCCAGCCCCTAAAATGGGCCGCCAAAAATCCCAAACCTATTCCTATTGCTGCAGAGATCAAGGTGCTACTGAAAGCCACCAACAAACTGATCCGAATTGAATAGAGAAGTCTTGATAAGACATCTCTTCCTAATTCATCTGTTCCAAGTACATGGTCCACATTGCCACCAAAAAATACAGGAGGGAGCAATCGATCTGATAAATTTAATTTGCTGTAAGCGTATGGCGCGATGAAATCTGCAGAGAATGCGACGACAACCATGAAGGTGAGCCATGTCAAACAAATCAATACCAAAAGTGGCAAAGCTTTAAATTCAGTGCGCCAAAATTTAGATGTCATCATTTTTCAGCTTGGGACTAAGATTTGCGCACGCGGGGATCTACCCATCCGTACAAAGCATCTACCAATAAATTAGAGCAGACCATGGTTGTTCCAACTAGCAAGAGTAAACACTGAACGACAGCCAGATCTCTGTTGGCGACAGATGTCACCAACAATCTACCTACGCCAGGCCATGAAAAAACGCTTTCAACTACCACAGCACCTGCAATAAGACTTCCTACCATAAAACCTATGACTGTCAAAGTGGGAATGGCAGCGTTCGGCATTGCATGGTGTTTGACAACCAAGCGCCATTTCAGTCCTTTTGCACTCGCTGTTCGAATGTAGGGTTGCCCCATCACTTCTAGCATGGCTGAGCGTGTAAACCTTGCCAAGACGGCTGCCCCCCCAAAACTCAATGTGACGACTGGCAATATGATGTGTTTGAAGCTACTGTCACCGCCGCTTGGAAGCCAGCCCAAAGACACTGAAAATATCAAAACAAGTACCAACCCCAAAACAAAACTTGGCACAGTGTGGCCAGCAATTGAAAGGCTGATCAGTGCACGATCTATCCAGCTGTTTCGGTAAAGGGCAGCCATCACCCCTGCAGGAATTCCGATGATCAGTTTTAAGAAGAATGCAGGTATGGCCAATGTCAAAGTTGCAGGAATTCTGGAAATAACCAATTCCATTGCAGGACTTTTATCTCTCATCGAATAGCCAAAGTTGCCTTGTAATAGATTTCCTAAAAAGCCAAGGTACTGATCCCAAAGGGGGGCATCAAGACCCCAACTTTTTCGAAACGCATCAAGCGCCTCGGGTGGCGCATCAGGCGACATGATCAAAATGGCAGGGTCACCAGTCATTCTCAGAATAAAGAATGAGAACGTCAGTATCAAGAACAGCGTGAAGCCAGCCCTTCCTAGCCGAGTGACAAAATAATTCAACATGCCGCATCCATGGTGATCAGATGACAGGCAGCCAAATGTTGATCATTGATTTGAGTCAATTGAGGTTGACTTTCGAAACAAACGGGCATTGCCTTGTGACATCTAGGCGCAAATGAACACCCCGGTTTCAAAAATAATGGATTAGGTGGATCTCCTTGCAGCAAAACCCGCCCATGATTTTTTCGATGAATCACAGAAGGGATCGCAGAGATAAGAGCTTGAGAATAGGGGTGTTGCGGCGATTTAAATAAGACCTCTGGAGGCGCTTGCTCCACAATTTTGCCCAAGTACATCACAGCAACGTTGTGGCTCACTTGCCTGACAACCTTGAGGTCGTGGCTGATAAACAAACTTGCAATCCCATATTTGTCTTGAACATCTTGCAACAAATTGATAACTTGAGCTTGAATAGAAACATCGAGTGCCGAAACGGGTTCATCACAAACCAGTAATTTGGGACTCAATATCATGGCCCTTGCTAAAACAACGCGTTGTCTTTGTCCGCCAGAAAGTTCATGCGGGTATCTGTGCCAATGGGTACTCGATAAACCAAGTTCCCCTAATAAATTTTGAGCTTTTTCAATTTGCGTGTGTGTTTCTTCAATTTGATGAATCTTGAGTGGCTCTGTGACTTGATCAATGACTTTCAACCTTCTGTCCAACGCGCCTAACGGATTTTGATAGACCATTTGCATGCGCTTGCGAGTCGATCGCCATTCCGCATTTCGTGTTGCTGATATTTCTCGACCCTCAAATACGATGCTTCCCGTCGTTGGCTTCAATAAACCTAACACCAAACGCGCTGCCGTCGTTTTGCCACACCCAGACTCACCCACCAAGCCCAAAGTTCGACCTTCATTCAAGTTAAACGAAATACCATCAACTGCCCGCAAGCTTGCGCTGCGGTTGATCCATCCGCCAGTGACTGGCACTTCAAAGTGTTTGGTCAGCTGGTTAACTTGCAGCAGATTGGTCAATGAGGTGCTCATCTGATGGGGTGGAAACACGCCACTTGATTAGAGTTTCCAGAGGGCATCATTGGAGGTATGGCCGATCGACAATTGGTTTGTGAGCGTTGGCACCGCGGCTCAAAACTGCAACCCGTTGTCAGACTCCCAGGCTCGGGTACTTGACCAGCAATTGCTTTTAACCGCCCAACAGGTGTATCAAATTCGGGGATTGAGTCAATCAAGCCGCGCGTGTAAGGGTGTTGACCCACCCTAAAAATGTCACCTGCATCTGCAACTTCAATTGTTCGACCCGCATACATGACCATCACACGATCACATTGTTGGGCGATGACACTAAGATCGTGTGAAATGAGGACCATCGCCATTTTCGTTTCGCGCCGGACTTCGCTCAGAAGATCTAGTATTTGTGCTTGGATAGTGACGTCAAGAGCGGTTGTTGGCTCATCGGCTATCAACAACTCTGGTTCGCCTGCAAGCGCCATTGCAATCATGATTCGTTGGTTCATTCCGCCAGACATTTCATGGGGGTAAGACATGGCTCGTTGCTTCGCGTTTGGAATGTGAACCCGATCCATGAGCCTGATGCTTTCGGCTGTTGCTTGCTGGCGGTTTAAAGATCTGTGAAGCATTAATGCTTCTTCTAACTGCTGACCCACTTTGTAAACTGGATTCAACGCTGAGGCTGGATCTTGAAAAATCATGGCGATCCGTCTGCCGCGAATTTTCGACAACTCCGCATCATTGAGTCCATGCAGCGATTGTTGCTTAAACCAAAATTCACCTTCAACAAGAACGTGTTGACCAAGCAAACCAAGCACTGCAAGCCAAGTGACACTTTTTCCGCAGCCTGATTCACCCACCAACCCCAAGCATTCGTCAGGAAAAACATCTAGGTCAATACCATGTAGAACTCTCAAGCGGCTATCTGGTGATTGCTTGGACGGAAAACTGAGCCTTAAATTTTGAATGCTAATGAGGGGAGAAGCCAACTCAAAATGAGTTGAATTATTTGCATCCAATGTCATTGCTTGGAGCTAGGCATGCGTAGATTCGAGGCACGAAAATCCATCGTGAAAGTTGGCGACCATTTCCATTGAATATCTTTTCGCTTGCCGTAGAAAACCACATTTCGGTGCAGTACGGTGTAGGCAGGATCTTCCCGTTCTGCAATCTCTAACATTCTGGCAAATGCACGCTGTCGATTGCCAGCATTGGTCGAAGTTTCAAGCAAAGTGGACAGGGTATTGAATTCGCTGTTGCGCCATTCACCCATTTGTTGTTGCTGTCCATTAGGACCATGTTGGTTCACGATTGAGCTGATGGGATCGTTAAAAGGAGCAGAATTTGACCAGTCGCGCACAGCACGTGGGCTCGTTGTTTCAAAAATTTGTCCCCAATTTTCTTTCATTTGCATCTCAACATTCAAGCCTACAGCACGCCACATTTCAGTTAAGACTTGCGCGGTTTGGACTTGATTGGTGTAATAGTTGTTCAGCACTCGGAAGGGAATGGGTTCACCTTTATAGCCAGATTCCTTGACCAGTTTGATCGCCAAGCTCGGATCGTATTTGGGCACGGTCCAAGCCTTTTGAAACATGGGTCCGTAATATTCCCATTGCAAGCCTGCTGGAACAGATGTTCTGTCGGCCCACAAAGATTTCACAATCGCATCACGATCAATGGCATGTGACATTGCTAATCGAATCTTTGGATTCACCAATTGCGGATGGTTCTTGTCAAACACAATGATGCGGTGATTCAAGACAGGGCCGCCGACGACTTCAAACTTAGGATTTGATTCAATCGTTTTAATTTGATCGGGTGGCACGTCAGTGACAAACTCATACTCGCCACTGAGCAGGCCATTGACCCGTCCAGAAACTTCAGGGACTACCTGATAGCGAACTTCTTTAACAGTTGATTTCCCACCAAAATATGCCTCATGTGGAACCAAGATTAAGTAGTTGTCTGGTTTAAATTCTTTAATCTTAAAGGGGCCAGCTGCAACAGGATTTCGAGCCCAAGTTGCCCAATCTTTTGATGCTAGAAATGCTTTTTTAGAAATAATTTCAGAAGAGCGAGCAATACGACCTTCAATCGTCATATCTGGTGCCAAATTGATAAATCGAACTGTATATTTGTCGATTACTTTTACTTGTTCCAAGGAAGGCCACATGCGTCTAGCCACTGCCGGGACTTCGGGGGGGAGAGTAACGTTTGATATTTTTGCTGCGGCAGCTGTTGTAGGGTTAGTGCTTGTTCCGATGGTGGATGCAACTTGACCGACACGAATGGGCTTCGTATTACCAAACATGTACTCAGGCCCAAATGTGAAGGCGACATCTTCAGAGGTCATCTCATCACCGTTGTGAAACTTAACACCTTGTCTGAGTTTTAACTCCACTGTGTAATCATCAATTCTTTTCCATGAGGTCGCTAAACCTGGCTTTAAGGATAAATCTCCTTGTCTGTCTAGTTCAATCAAACCTGCGTAGATCATTGGAAAAATTCTTGATCCAACGTTTGATTGTTCTCTCAAAGGAGTCAGAGTTCCAGAATTAGCAATTTGTTGAACTGCAACTCGAACTGAAGGTAAGCTTGTTTGCTGTGCATGGGAGATTGATACAGCAGCTGTTAGAACTGCGAGGATTGCTATTTTTTTAGAAAAGATCATGCGCTTACTGCTCCTGTAAAGTGCAGGGATCATCTCTCTCAGTTGTGAATTTTTCAGGACGCTCGGATGAATATTTCGTGACGTTGATCAGGTTGGTGTAAATTGATGACTCTTCTGTCATTGAGTAAATTAGGATGATCACGATGAAGACACGACGCCACTTTCTAGTCCAATTTTTGTCTGTAACTCCTTTCAGTTTGAGTCTTCAAGCGATGGGGCAGGCTCCTGCAGTGCGCAAATCAGTGGTGGATCAAAACTGGGTTGATCCAGAACGTCAGCGAAACTTGCCTGTGCGCTTGAGATGGCCTGACGAGAATCGATTTGCAGGGCCTTGGCCAGTTGTGATCTTTTCCCATGGACTTGGCGGTACTCGCGAAGGTGGATCTGTCTGGGGAGAAGCCTGGGTTGATGCTGGATTTGTGGTCGTTCACGTGCAACACACGGGAAGTGATTTCAACGCGGTGCGCAGCGTCACTAGAACATTTACCGACCAACGCGCTTTAAGAAGTCTTGCATCGCCAGAGCAATTGATGGCACGCTTGCTGGATGTGAGTTTTGTACTCAATGAGATCGAAAAGCGTCATTCAGCCAAACAAGATCTATGGCATTTGGCCAGGCCTGCTCAGGTGGGTCTTGCTGGCCACTCATTTGGTGCGCATACAACGATGGGTATGGCAGGCCAACGTTATCCGGGTTTTGAGGGAATGACAGAGCCACGACTTGCCTCGTTCATTGCGTTCTCACCAACTGTGCCAGTCGTGGGCAGTGCTCAACGCGCATTTGAAAGATTGAGTCGTCCATTGCTTTCAATCACTGGCACGCGTGACAGCGACGTAGTGGGCGTCGGTGCCACACCTGAAAAGCGAAAGGCTGTTTTTGCAGCACTGCCATCAGGAGACAAGGCGCATCTTGTTCTCATGGATGCAGATCACATGACGTTTGCGGGTCAGGTTGGCAGTGCTGCCGAAATAGTACCCCGCGAATCGATCACAAGGGAACTGCAGTCAGAACATCATTCGCTTGTAGCCTCCATTACCACTGATTGGTGGCGAGCCACATTGAAGGGCGATTCACAAGCTCGCTCAAGCTTGGAGGCGCCAAAGCACTTGGGTGCGGGTGATCTTTGGCAGCTCAAAAAATAGCGCCTACAGCAATTTGCCCATACTTAACGTGGGTTCAGTGGAATATCCAAGAGACCTGTAAAAAGCGACAGTCGATTCATTGGTATCAAGTATTTGAAGTTTAACTTTCATACAGCCTAAATTCGATAGGGCAGATTCCGCATGTTGGACAAGCGAACTACCAATGCCATGGTGGCGCTTATTGGGATGGACTGAAACCGAATACAACCATCCACGGTGTCCATCGTAACCCGCCATGACTGTTCCAATAATTTGTGTGTTTTCAACAGCGACAAAAAACAAGCCATCGTTGACCGCGATTTTTTTTGAGATAGACAAGTTCGGTTCGTTGTGCGCAGTCTCATAGCCAAAAATATGTTGCCACAGTTCAACAACTTGCAATCGGTCGCTTGTGTCATCGTAGTGACGAATCTCGTGCATTTTTTTCCTTAAAAGAGTGAAATTCCAGTCCGGTTTTGCAATAAATTTTTAAGCAAAGTCAGGCTCTCTGCCAAACTGCCGTCATTTGAAATGCACAAGTCTTGTGGTTCAAGCACAAAATTTAGCGAACGATTTAGACGATCTTCAATGACTTGTTCAGTTTCTCTTCCTCTAGAGAAAAGCCTAGCACGCAACACCTCAATGGATGCGGTAATGTGCAACACGGTAAGCATGGGAAATTGCAGCTTAGCTTCTTCCAAATAAGCGCGGGAGCCGTTCACCAACACCCATTGACCTTCTGACATGGGAGCCAGTTCTTGATGTCGAACGCCATAACTCAATCCATTGGCAGACCAGCTTAAGGCAAATGCATTGCTTTTTTTCAGTGAATCAAAGGTATCAGCATCTACGGCTTCATGGTCTTCGTTACTCTGATCCTTATTTCTTGTGATGGTGCGCTGTGCGAAATACAAAGGTGGTGATTTTCCTGAGTCAGCTATTTCTTGGCGCAGGCCATTCAGTAAGCTGTCTTTGCCTGCGCCCGATGGGCCAATGACGTAAATCAAACTCAATTTTATTTTCCAAACTCAAAACGCTCAACCCAACGAAAGTTTCCATTTTTTTGGTCCTGCGTAAACCAAGTGACGGAATCAATCAAAAGTCCATCTTCTAACAAAGGGGCGAACCAAGTTTGAGCGGCAGTTTTTAAATCTTTTTTAACCTGTTGTTCAATATGTTGCAATGACCCCGAAAGCGTCAAGTGAAACTGAAACTGTTCCATGACAAATGGGTAGGCCCATTCGCCAAGAAGTTCTTTTTGCCTGTCAGTCAAGTCTGCCCGAGTTCTTCTTTGAAGCTCAGATTCAGACAGCGGTAAGGCGAAAGAATGCAGTTCACGCACACATCGCTCTGCAAACTTTTGCAAATCTGGAGAGGGTTGAGACGGCACCAAGGCTAGAAAATCTCCCAATTCAACCAATTTCAGAGGAAGATGAAATGAGGCCACCGTGTTGTGCGCCAGCTGCTTGAATGCAGCTCGCAGTTCTTCAGGCCTTAGGTTTAAGTTCAATTCAAAGGGTGCTTTTAAGGTGGCATGCCATCCATAAAGTCTGGGCGTGCGTGTCAAATTCTCAAACAATTCTGAACTGATCTTCTCCAATTTAGGTTGTTCCAGAAGAGTTGAATTGCGCGCGCATCGCCCTAACCATTGAGATCCAAGATCCCATGCCTGCGAATTGAGAGCTGGAGCGAAATAGGCTGCGTGTCGAAATGGGATGGACATTGGTTGAAATATTTCAGTCACAAAAATATAACTTGCGTCACACAATTGTAATTTTACTTTTGTAAGCTCAGCCTAACACGCTACCGAAACAATGTTGCACAACGATTACACCAGTCCCAACAGGGATTTGCCGCCCGCCTTAGTTGCCAGGCAAACATGGATGGCCTTGCTGGCCAGGGCGCCAGAGGAGTTGCTAGAAAAACACCTGGCCAGCCAGTGCCTTGGAAACTTAGAGTGGCTACGCCCCACAGAAACAGGCCTCATGATGGTTCAGGGCCGGGCAGGGGGTACAGGGCAGCGCTTTAACTTGGGCGAAGTTAGCCTGACACGTTGTGTTCTAAAACCAGATGCCCAGTTGACGCTCTGCCGGCAGGTGGGTGTGGCTTATGTCATGGGCGGCTCACATCGGCATGCCCAGCTTGCCGCGGTGGCTGACGCGCTCTTGCAAGAACCCGATTTGCACGACCATTGGGATCAATTGCTTTTGCAGCCCATCAGTCAACTGTTGTCTGGTCAAAGGCAAAACAACAACTCGCAGGCGCAAGCCACCAAAGTAGAGTTTTTCACTGTGGCACGTGAAGCCGGTCAAGGCTTTGACGGTGAAGGGGAAGGCGAGTGATGCAGCCATCTCTTAAAGACATTGGGCGAGGTTTTTCCAACCCCACTCTGTGCAGCCAAGCCGTTTTTCGCCAATCTTTGGTGGCTTTGTCATTGCCGGGTCAGCCTCAGACCCTCGACTTGAATTTGTCAAATCCCGCCATGCAAGCCCCTGAAAATGCGCATGCAGCGGCGGCAGCTTTGTTGCTGGCTTTGTTGGATCAAGACTGCAAAGTGTGGCTTTCTGATGGTTTTGCCAACAGTCACGCTGCTGCTTGGCTCAGATTTCACACAGGTTGTACTGTGGTCACCAACGCCATTGAAGCCGATTTTGTGTGGGTAGCTCATGCCAATGAGCTACCCGCTTTTGAAAATTTAGCGCAAGGCAATGCTCAGTACCCAGAGCTTTCGGCCACCTGTGTGGTGCAAGTGCTGGACTTTGACACGGCGCCTGTTGCAGGCGCTTGGACACTGAGTGGTCCGGGTGTCAATGGCACAGGCCATTTGAAATTGGTGGGTCTTTCGGACAACTTTTTATCCGAGCGCCGCAACAGCCAAATTCATGCACCCTGCGGCCTTGACTTTTTCTTCACCCACAACGACAGCTTGATTGGCTTGCCCCGATCAACCCAAGTGAAGGACTGACCCCATGTACGTTGCAGTCAAAGGCGGCGAAACTGCCATCCTCAACAGTTATGAGTTGCTAGCGCAGCAGCGCCGAGGCGACCCTGATGTGCCCGAACTCAGTGTGGCGCAAATTCGCCAGCAGCTTCGTTTGAGTGTAGACCGTGTCATGACAGAAGGCTCTGTTTACGATCCAGACTTGGCGGCCTTGGCCATCAAGCAGAGCGCAGGCGATTTGGTTGAAGCCATCTTTTTATTGCGCGCCTACCGTGCTACTTTGCCTAGGTTGGGCTACACCCAACCCCTAGATACTGCGGGCATGCAAATTTCACGTCGCATTTCAGCCGCCTTCAAAGACTTGCCAGGTGGCCAAGTGTTGGGCCCTACTTATGACTACACCCAGCGCTTGCTAGATTTCAGTTTGCTTGCAACAGGCAAGCCCGCACCAGTGGCTCGCAAAGGACAAGTGAACAACGAAGCCACACCCAGGGTGGTTGATTTGCTCAACCACGAAAGCTTGCTAGAAGGCCAATTGCCAGAAGAGGGCGATCCAGACCCTTTTGATCTCACACGACAGCCATTGCGATTTCCTGCAAACCGATCTGCCAGACTTCAAAACTTGGCGCGTGCCGACGAAGGTTTTTTATTGGCCATGGCCTACTCCACACAGCGTGGCTATTCAGAATCACACCCCTTTGTGGGCGAAATTCGTTTTGGTACGGTCGATGTGTGCATCGTGCCAGAAGAGCTTGGATTTGAAATTTCAGTGGGTGATGTGCCCGTCACTGAATGCCAAATGATCAACCAATTTCAGGGCAGTCAAACGCAGCCGCCGCAGTTCACGCGGGGTTATGGTTTGGCCTTTGGTCACAGCGAACGAAAAGCCATGGCCATGGCCTTGGTGGACAGGGCGCTAAGAGCAGACGAGTTGGGCGAGGCCGTCACAGCGCCGGCTCAAATGCAAGAATTTGTCTTGTCGCACAGTGACAGTCTGGAAAGCTCAGGTTTTGTACAGCATTTGAAATTGCCGCATTACGTTGACTTTCAATCTGAATTGGAATTGGTCAGAAAAATGCGCCAATCGCACGCCATGCCGAAGGACGATCATGACGCAGAATGACATGGTCGAATCTGTTCCATTGCGTGACCCTCACATTAACTTCGCCTACTTGGACGAACGAACCAAGCGCATGATTCGGCGCGCCATTTTAAAGGCCGTTGCCGTTCCAGGATACCAAGTCCCTTTTGGTTCGCGTGAAATGCCATTGCCCTACGGATGGGGCACGGGCGGCATTCAGGTCACGGCTTCTATCATTGGTGAGTCTGATGTGCTCAAGGTCATTGACCAAGGCTCTGACGACACGGTCAATGCCGTCAACATCAGGCGCTTTTTCCAGAGAACCACCGGCGTTGAGGTGACCACCGACACCACTGCAGCCAGCATCATTCAAACGCGTCACCGCATACCAGAAACACCCCTGCGCGAAGGGCAGGTCATTGTGTACCAAGTGCCAGTGCCCGAACCCATGCAACGTTTGGAGCCGCGCGAAGAAGAGACTCGAAAACTTCACGCATTGCAAGAGTACGGCCTGATGCACGTGAATCTGTTTGAAGATTTGGCGCATTACGGCCACATCTCTAGCACCTATGACTACCCCGTGTTGGTCAATGGCCGATACATCATGTCGCCTTCACCCATTCCCAAGTTTGACAATCCCAAAATGCATTTGAATCCAGCCTTGCAGCTGTTTGGCGCAGGTCGCGAGAAACGCATTTATGCAGTGCCGCCTTACACCACAGTAGAAAGCTTGGGCTTTGATGACCATCCTTTTGAAGTTCAGCGCTGGCAATCTGCGTGTGAACTGTGTGGGTCTAAAGAAAGCTTCCTAGATGAAGTGATCATGGACGACCAAGGCAAAAAGATGTTTGTTTGCTCAGACAGTGACTACTGCAGCAAGAGGCAGGTTTCGCCATGATGGACTTTGATGCCAAGCCGCCCTTGATGCGGGTCCAGAACTTGAGTTGTGCCTATGGTTCGCGAACCGTGGTGCGCGATATTTCTTTTGACCTGTGGCCTGGCGAGGTGCTGGCCATTGTGGGTGAATCGGGTTCTGGCAAAACCACCTTGCTCAATGCCGTTGCAGCCCGACACACACCCAGCGACGGCCATGTGTCATTTGACCTGCGCGACCACGGCTTGCAAGAAATCTATGGCATGTCGGAAGCGCAAAGACGCATGTTGGCGCGAACCGATTGGGGCTTTGTTCACCAAAATGCTGCAGATGGTTTGCGCATGAATGTGTCTGCAGGCGCCAATGTCAGCGAGCGCCTGATGGCCTTGGGGCAACGCAATTATGGTCAATTGCGCGCGCAAGCCATCGATTGGCTGGAGCGTGTTGAAATTAGCCCAAGCCGCATCGACGATCGGCCCCATACTTTCTCGGGCGGTATGCGCCAACGCCTTCAAATTGCGCGCAATTTGATCACGCAGCCTCGACTTGTTTTCATGGACGAGCCCACTTCGGGTTTGGACGTTTCGGTGCAGGCCAAACTGCTTGACATGATGCGCACCCTGACACGCCAAATGAACTTGGCCGCGATCATTGTGACGCACGACTTGGCAGTGGCCAGGCTGTTGGCACAGCGCATGATGGTGATGCAAAACGGTCAAGCTGTTGAAACAGGTTTGACCGACCAAGTGCTAGACGATCCTCAGCATCCCTACACTCAGTTGTTGGTTTCCTCGGTATTGCAACCATGACCCTCCAAAGCACAGACGCGATGCCGATGCTGCAGATGAAAAATCTGAGCAAGCAATTTTTATTGCACTTGCAGAACAGCACTGCTTTGACGGTGTTGCACAACTTCAATTTGACTTTAAGTCAAGGTGAGTGTGTGCGATTAAGTGGCCCCTCAGGCATGGGCAAAAGCACCATTCTCAAACTGGCCTACGGCAACTACCGCGCCAGTTCGGGTGAAATTTTGGTGCGCAACACAGAAGGTCAATTGATTGACATGACACAAGCCAGTGCAAGATCTGTTTTGCATTTGCGCAGTCATTCGATGGCTTATGTGAGCCAATTCTTAAGGGTCATTCCTCGGGTGGCTGCCATCGACATTGTGGCCGAGCCCTTGCTTGAAAACGGCTTAGACCTTGTCAGTCGCGAGCAGGCTCGTGAAGAGGCTGCGAATTGGTTAAGCCGATTGCGTATTCCTGAATCTTTATGGCAACTGCCACCGGCTACATTTTCTGGTGGCGAGCAACAGCGCATCAACCTTGCCCGAAGTTTTATCAAACCCAGACCCTTGCTGTTGCTCGATGAACCCACTGCTTCATTGGACCCAGTCAATACGCAAACTGTGATTGAAATGATTGTTCAAGCTCGCAGCAAGGGCATTGCCATTCTCGGAATTTTTCACGATGACTCGGTTGCACAAGAAGTTGTCAGTCGAACAGTGACCATGTTGCCATTGGAAACAAGCTAATGAACTTGCCTACTTCAAACCCTGCAGTATTCACCAACGCGCATTTAGTGCTTCAAAATGAAGTGGTAAAGGGCAGCCTGACCAGTCAGAATGGCTTGATTCAGAGCATTGATCAGGGAACAAGCTCGGTGAACCAGGCCATCGATTTGCACGGTGACTATCTCATTCCTGGTTTGATTGAGGTTCACACCGACAACTTTGAGCGGCACATGATGCCTAGGCCCAAAGTTCGATGGGATGATGCACCTGCTCTGCTGGCGCACGATGCAGAAGTGGCTGCGGCTGGCATTACAACCGTGTTAGATGCTTTGGGCGTGGGCGAGGCTGATCCTGACAGCGTTCGTGGCAGTGAATGGGATACCGTCTTGGAATGCATTTCAGACTTTGTAGCGCGAGATGTTCTTCGTGCTGACCATTTTTTGCATGTGCGTTGTGAGTTGCCAGCGCCCAACACCCTTGAATTGTTCAAGCCTTTTGACGGCCATGACTTGGTCAAAATGATTTCTGTCATGGACCACACGCCGGGCCAGCGGCAATGGGAAAACATTGAACATGCTTGGATTTATTTTTCTGGCAAAAAAGGCTGGACCCAACAGAAATTTGAAGAGCGTGTGGCCATGGCCCAAGATGCGCAAGCTCGTTATGCCAAACCTCATCGGGCCTACCTCACCCAATACTGTCGAGACAAGCAAATTGCTTTGGCCAGCCACGACGACACCACCGTGGCGCATGTGGAGGAGGCATTTGCCGAAGGCGCTACCGTGTGTGAGTTTCCCACCACCATTCCTGCGGCTCAAGCGGCCAAAGCGCGCAACATGTTGACCATCATGGGTGGGCCTAATGTGGTTCGCGGGGGGTCGCATTCGGGCAATGTCTCTGCCATTGAGTTGGCCAAGTTGGGCTTGGTCGACATTTTGTCGTCCGACTACGTACCTGGCAGTTTGTTGTCAGCCACGGTTCGGTTGACTGAAACGACCGATTTAAGCTTGCCTCAGGCGGTGACCTTGGTCAGTCGCAATCCAGCCAAATCGATTGGGCTGCATGACAGGGGCAGTCTTGAGGTGGGATTGCGTTCCGACTTGGTGCAAGTTCGAATGATCAATTTGCCCGATGGCCGCCGTCAACCGATTGTCCGTGCCGTATGGCGTAGCGGAATTCGGGTTATTTAAGTACGTCACAGAATTGAAACATATTCAACTTAATCTCTGCAGTTCCGTTGGCCTGATTCGTCGACTTCCAGATTGAACCTATGCAGTTATTGACAATTCGCAATTTAAGCAAGCAGTTTGGTGAGCAGACGGCAGTTGACCGTGTGTCACTTGAAGTGAAGTCTGGAAGTTTTGTGGGTGTGATTGGACGTTCAGGGGCCGGTAAGTCAACATTGCTTCGAATGATCAATCGTCTGAACGAACCTACCCATGGCTCTATAGAGTATGACGGTACCGTTGTCACCGACCTCAAGGGGGCTGCTTTGAATGAGTGGCGCCGAAATTGTGCCATGGTGTTTCAACAATTCAACTTGGTAGGGCGCTTGGATGTTCTGACCAATGTTTTGATGGGTCGCTTAACCACTGTGCCTACTTGGCGTGCTTTGTTATCCATGTGGAGCGACGCTGACAAACTGGATGCTTTGGAAACATTGGATCGCTTTGGGATGGCTGATTTTGCCGCACAGCGCTGCGACCAGCTTTCAGGTGGACAGCAACAGCGCGTTGCCATCTGTCGTGCATTGCTTCAGAAACCTCAAATAATCTTGGCAGACGAGCCTATTGCTTCGCTTGACCCGAAAAACACACAAATGGTCATGGATGCTTTGAAGCGTATCAATGACGACTTGGGGATTACCGTCATTTGCAACTTGCACGATCTCGATATTGCGCGAAATTACTGCAACAGATTGATCGGCATGTCTGAAGGCCGTGTGGTCTTTGATGACATACCCGATCAATTTACAGAGAGCTTGTCTCAAAGTCTCTATGGCATAGAGGCCCAAGATCCTGTTCTGAACATGCAAGCAGATTTGAATTCTCCCAAGGTGGTTCCATTGAATCGCCCCATTAACCGCGCTTAGTTTTTTCACAGTCATTTCTCAACTTTTTCAAAGGATCTTTTATGTCGTTCAATCGTCGTGCAGTGCTCGCATTGGCAGCCTCCAGCGTTTTGGCCATTTCTGCCCAAGCGCAAGACTGGAAAGCCAAATACCCTGAATTGGTTTTTGCCACCATTCCTAGCGAAAATGCAGCCCAAGTGACCGAGCGTTTTGCTGATTTTGGTGCTTACTTGACGCGCGAAATTGGCGTGCCTGTGAAGTTGCGCATTGTAGGTGACTATGCAGCGGTCATTGAAGGCCAGCGAGCCGAGCAAATTCACATCGCTTACTACGGTCCTGCTTCTTACGCCCGCGCTCGCATGATTGGCGTGAAAACAACCCCCTTTGCCATTGAAGTGGCCAAGGGCGGTGTGAAGGGTTACCACGCTGTGTTTTATGTCAAGGCCAACTCGCCTTACAAAACCATTGCTGATTTGAAAGGCAAAAACTTGGGCTTGGTCGATCCCAACTCAACTTCGGGTAACAACGTGCCACGTTTTGCAATGCACGGCATGAAAATCAATCCTGAAGAGCATTTCAGCAAAGTGGTTTACACCGGTAGCCACGTGAATGCTGTGATGGCTTTGAACCAAGGCACTGTCGATGTGGCTGCCAACTGGTGGAACAACGAAACAGACTCAGAACTCATTCGCATGTCTGACAAAGGCATGGTTAAGAAAGAAGACTTCCGAATCATTTACAAGTCTGACCAAATTGTGAACAGCCCTGTTGCCTACTTGGACAGCTTGCCTGCTGATCTGAAAAAGCGCATTGAGCAAGCCTTCTTGAATGCTGCTCAGAAAGACAAAGCCGCGTTTGACAAGCTGTCCGACGGCAAGAACGAGCCTTTCCAAACTGTGACACACGAAGCCTATTTGCCTGTTGTCGAATTGAACAAGTTCGTCGATAGCTTGCGCAAGCGTTAATCTGTTGTGAACACTCTCCATTCCAAATCAATGGAGATGGCCTATGCCCAAGCGGTGGCGTCTAAACGCCGCCGGCTTTGGCTAGGCCTTTTGTTGTTGGCTGTGTTGGTGGCTTTATCTGGCCATGTTGCAGAAATATCTTTCTCCAAGTTGTACCAGCACATTGGTGGCTTTGCCAGCTACATCGACAGAATCTTGCATTTAGAAAACGGTCGTCCCGTTATTTCAGATCCCGCTGAATGGTTTTGGGGCTGGAAGAAGTGGTTAGCCCTGATGGGTGAAACCCTTTTAATGGCCTATGTGGGCACCTTGTTGGGTGCCATCTCAGCGTTTGTCTTGTGTTTTTTGGCCTCTCAAAATTTGACTCAGAGCAAGGGCCTGGTGTTTTTCACTCGACGGTTCATGGAATTTTGCCGAACAGTGCCTGAAATGGTTTTTGCACTGATCTTTGTGGTTGCCTTTAGTTTAGGCCCGTTGCCCGGTATCTTGGCATTGGCCATTCACTCCGCTGGGGCACTGGGCAAATTGTTTGCAGAAGTGGTCGAGAACATCGACATGAAGCCAGTGGACGGGGTTGTCGCGACTGGCGGTAATTGGTTGCACAAAATTCGTTTTGCAGTGTTGCCACAAGTGGCCTCTAATTTTGCAAGCTATTCATTGTTGCGTTTTGAAATCAATGTCAGAGGTGCATCTGTTTTGGGCTTCGTGGGCGCAGGTGGCATTGGACAAACCTTGCTTGAAGTGATCAGAAAGTTTTATTACGCAGACGTGAGTGCCTTGTTGGTCATGATCATTGCAACCGTCATGATCATTGATGCGGTGACTGAACGCATTCGTCACAAATTGATTGGACTGGAAGGCAAGCCATGAACGATGTGACTGCCAACAAAATAGACCTCACTCTTTCGGGCGAGAGAGAGTTGCTTCGCCGCCGCTACGCGAGTCATTTCAAACCTTTCTACCAAGACAATCTGATGGCCATTTTCATTGGTTTGGTGGGGTTGGCCGTGTTTGTATTTGGCATTTACAAATTGGAAATGACCTTTTTGCGCTTGTGGGGTGGGCTGGGTGAATTGGGCAAGATGGTCGTTCTCATGCTGCCTCCCGATCCTGAAACATGGGCCCTCACCAAAGTGTACCTTTATGCCATGGTGGAAACCTTGGCCATAGCTTTGCTCGGTACATTGTTGGCCGCATTGGGCGCCTTTCCGCTGGGTTTTCTGGCTGCCCGCAACACCACGTTCAACCGCTTGATCCAATTTATGGCGAGACGCAGTTTCGATACATTGCGCGGCGTCGATATTTTGATTTGGGCTTTGATCTGGATTAACGTGGTCGGACTGGGTCCCTTTGCGGGTGTCTTGGCCTTGTTCATGGCCGACCTTGGTATTTTCAGCAAATTGTTTTCTGAGGCCATAGAGACGGCAGATCACAAGCCAGTCGAGGGCGTGCTTTCAACAGGCGGCTCCAAGCTCGCCTCGGTTCGCTTTGGCATCTTGCCTCAGTTAATGCCAGTGTTGCTCAGCCAAGTTCTGTATGCCTTTGAATCTAATACGCGCAGTGCGTCTATCATTGGCATTGTGGGTGCGGGCGGAATTGGATTGATTTTGTCTGAGCAAATTAGAACCATGGAATTTCAACAAATGTCATTTGTCATTTTGTTGATTTTGCTCACCGTGGCTGTCATTGATTTTCTGTGCTCTAAGTTGCGTTTCGCCATCATTGGCGTTCGTGCTCGGTAGTGACACAAGGGAGTTTTACGATGTCTTTGTCTATTCCTGAAATTGTTCAGCTCTTAAGCAGTCGTGCCACCACGTGGTACGGGCAAGAGGCGGTAAGCCAACTCGATCATGCATTGCAGTGTGCTCACCTCGCAGAGAAATCAAATGAGACCCCTGAAACTGTTGTAGCCGCCTTGCTCCACGATCTGGGTCATATGTTGAGCCCCGATCGTCCCAGTTTGGTGCCAGCTGATACTTTGCCTACCAAAGATGACTTGCATCAATTTGTGGCTTTGCCATTTTTAAGAAGTCTATTTCCCGATGCCGTTTTAGAGCCCATCAAGTTGCACGTCGATGCCAAACGCTATTTGTGTGCCGTCGATGCAGGCTATTGGGCAGACCTTTCACCAGCATCCAAGCACAGCCTTGAGTTGCAGGGCGGCGTTTTTGATGAAATGCAAGTCAGTGCATTTCAAGATTTGCCTTTTTACGCAGAGGCTGTTCGCCTCAGACGTTATGACGACTTGGCCAAGGTCCCAGGTCAACAAACGCCTGACCTATTTCATTTTGAAAAACTGATGTTGCAAGTGAGCTGCCAATAATTCATGGTAAGTGTTGACACGTCATATTCTCTTCATTAAACAGACACGCTGAATGGCTAAATTGATGGATGACAACTTTTGAAGCTGTCATCCCTCAACTTAAGGAGAATCTGAATGACCTCTGAAAACCATGTACATGAAGTCGACGTAGAAGGTGATTTTGCGGATGAGTTTGACAGTCCTAGTGAAAACCATCGCATGGCTGCACACCATTTTTCTGAAGCTGCCAAAGAGCATGAGCTAGCTGCTGATGCCTATGATGCGGGTGACCAAACTGCATCAGAACTTCATTCTTTCAAGGCCTATCGCCACCAATTGAACGCAGTGCAGTATTCCGAAATTGCAGTGATGGAAGCTTTTGAGTTGAATGAAATCAATGAAATTTGATTGAATCAAAGATCGACTCGTTTGTACGAGTCGATCATGCTAGAGCTACAGAAGCAGTCTCCTGAGAGATGGGTCTTGCCAATGCAATTTGGCAAACCTGAATTGAACCAAACGTCAACTCTTCAGTTGATTGGCTGGAAGCTTCTATTTGAAGAGATCAGTTGTATTAAGAGAACTCAATTTGTTTGAAAGTATCAATCCAAATGTCATCAATCAGGCGAAGCTTGACGGGGTCAAAGCTTTTGATTGTTTCCCAATAGCGGCCAGAGGGAACGAGATAGCCCAAGTTCTTTTCTGCAGCCAATGCCATGTTCACCTTTTGTAAATCAAACAACTGATTTTGCGTGGCTAAAAGTTTTTCATGGCTCAAAGAATGCTGCAAGTCTGAATGTCTTAGCCGAGGAAATGTCAACCTAGAATCTGGCAAAGCGGACATGTTCAAAACAGCGCAATTTTGTTTGCTTGCAAATGCCATTAACCTGTTTGATTTTGCCTCCAAAGACTGAAGCGTCATGTCGTTTCGCAAGGGATCAGCAGTTCCGCTTCCATAGAAGTGACTGGATTTTCCATTGTCTGCAGCGTAAACCATGTCACAGCCTACATAAGCAATGACGTCGGGCTTTAGTGCACCGAGGGCCCAATACCCTGCAGTGAATGCCATCGTTCCGCCTGCATAAATAAAGCCACCATAATTATTCTGGTGAAGTACAAACTCATTTGCAGTGATTAATTGTTGATGGCTTTCAACTGGCAATTGTGGGCGGCGATCAACAGGGAAATCTTCAGGGAAAATCAGGTAATTCCAGTCGGGAGTCACTTGCCAAGCATTGTTGATGGCAATACGGCTTGAAAAAAATGAAAGATCCCAATGCTGAATGGCAGTGACATCTGGTGCACTTCCAAAGATCAAAACAATTTTTGAATCATGCATTTTTAGGTGAGTAGAAATGAACGGAAGCAGAGAAGGTACTGCTTGAATCCGTTGATCTTCTGTGAAGATTCAAGCCGGTACTTTAGCTCATTTCGCAACACGAAGTTGCGAAATGAGTTGAAAATTTTTTGGCGTCAAAATAGAGACGCCAAAATCAAGACGACAAAATGAAGTCTCAGTTTCCGCGAACAGCTTTCAAAGCCGATACACCAGCCGCCGGAAAGTCTGTGAAAATACCATCAATTCCAAGTCTCATGTAGTACTCGATTTCGGCTTTGACATCGCTAAAGCCAAGGTCATAGCCGCCATCGTCTCCGCGGAAAGTCCATGTATGCACAAACAAACCCTTTTGGTGAGCCAATTCAATCACGCCAGTTGATCCGTCTACACGGCGGTCGTAAGAGTTGATCTTGCCATCGCCATTGCGATCAATTTTGTCATTCACAGTTTTGACCAAGTAGGGCTTCCATGGGCCCACGCCATCGGCGTAAGTTTTGATGAAATCTAAGCCGCTGGCAGTCACCAAGTCTTTGAAGGTGCGCGTATCTTTACTGACCACAAAGTCATAAGGCTGACGCCATGGGTTGTAAGTCGCTGTGTCAACCTGAATGCTGCCATCGTCAAGCACATCGTAGGCGTCAATCAGTTGGACCAACTTGATGTTGGTTTTGGTGTTGAGGTATTGCAGATTGGCAACTTCAAACGACTGAATGAAAACAGGCGCTGTGGCCACATTGCCATAGGCTGCATGAAGTGTTGCGACCAATTTATCTTCAAACACATTTTTGCCAAAGTTGGCCACTGTGGCGTGATGTGTTGAATGTTTGATCTCTGGATAAATACCAATGGTGCGTCCAAGCTTGTTGCCTTCAGCTTTGGTCAATGCAATGACTTCATCTAAAGTTGGAATAGAAAACAAGCCGTCGTAAATTTTCGAGCGCTTGCCATTTGGCTGAATAGCTCGCAAAGTCTTAATTTCGGCCAATGTAAAGTCGCTTGCAAAGTAATCCGTAATTTCTTCGCCATCCACATTTTTGGTGGACTTTCTGCTTGGGAATTTGGTAGCTACATCGGTTGTCCCGCCCAGCATAGGTTCATGACGGGCAATCATCACGCCGTCTTTGGTCAGAACCAAGTCTGGCTCTACATAGTCAGCACCCTGGTCGATGGCTGCCTTGTAGGACTCTAGGGTGTGTTCTGGAAATGTGCCTGATGCACCGCGGTGACCGATCACCAAGGGGGCATCACCTAACAGTGTTTTAAACAGGGGGGAGCTGTCGCCACCGCATGCCTGCAGCAGGACGACAGAAGCTGCCGCCAATAAAAGCTTGATTTTCATGTTTTCTCCAACAAATTGTGATGAGCTTTTGATGTCCAACCTAAGCGGACGAGTCAAATTTGCCAGAGGCTTGTGACAGTTGCGTGAAGACAGTCAAAGTGTCAGCCAAGTTCGGTTTGCAAATTGGCGAGAATCTCAATTCGTTGGAGCAAGTACCACTTCTATTGCATATTGAGTGTTCTGCGTACCTGTCTGCTGAAACCACAAGGTCATGAAGCCTTCGCCAAGTTGCGGCTTAGCTACATTGGCCAAAACATTGCGACCCAAATCGCTCGGGCCCATGTGACCATAGACCAGCATGCGGGAAGTATCTACACCCGCATCGAACACGCGGTTTGCTTGCAATGCATAAAAAGAAATTGCATCTTCTGAGACATACTGCACCAACTTGACTGATACCAACTGTTGGCCTTTGGGTATCTCCCATCTCACATAGTCAGCGTCACCTCGTACCACCACACCGTGGATTAAATATGTTTGAAAGCCTTGCGTTAAAACGCTAGGCTGCAAAGGATTGCCAGAGGCCTCGTGGGCCAACATGTTTTGATTTTTTAAATCAAAGCTTTGCGATTCGGAGGGGTTACCAGCCACATCAATCTGACGCAGCCAAACACTTGCCAATCCGTTGCCCAATGTTCCCAAGCCTATGCCGTTGCCAGTCAACCAAGGGCCTTTTGGGTCAAGGGCATATTCCCAACGCGCTCCCATTTCAATGCCTGAGAGCTTTAAGGTGTTGGTCACCCCCTCTACTTGAGGCGTGATCGTCACTGCAGCTGGCGGCATGGTGTCCAAAACGCAATTCACTTTGACAATGTCTGAAGTGTTGCCAAGATGATCGCGTGTACGCACCCAAATCATCTTGGCACCATCGCCTTTGACTTCAAAATTAGAGCCATTCCCCCGCGTCCAGGTGGCGCCTTGGTCCAAAGAAAATTCCCAGTCCAAACTTGGCGCATCAACTCGCCACATGCCGATGCGAGTGATGCCATCTGTCACGCTCAAGCCGGTATCGGTGAAAGACAAAACAGGTGGGCTGAGGGTTACTGGACCAGGTGCAACTGTTGGCGCTTGCGGGGATGATTCGGCTACTGGTTCTGTACCAGGACCTGAACCGCCGCAAGCCCCTAAGAATGAGGCGAGCGCCAATGACATGACAAAGCGTGAAATGTGATGTTTCATACACGGAATTGACATCAAAAAAATCAAGAATAACAGTTACACATGGTGTGTATATTTAACGGATTTTCGAAAGGATTAACGTGCCAATTTCTATCAAGAGTTTTGCAAGTGCAATGACCCTTGCTGTCTGTGCAGGCTATGTCAGTGCACAAGCACAAGCGGTTTACCCAGCCACTTTGGCTGGACATGCTGTTTTGCCAGCACTTTCCCTTATTCCTGCACCTGCTGATGCCCCAGCAGATTTGCGACACAGTGGAAAATTCACGACTGGCCAGAGGGTTGAAAAATTAGGCTCTGTGGAAGGTTTGTCTGCTGGCCGTCCTACTGGCGTGTTTCTGCCCTTTGATGGCCAACCCTTGCAAGGTCATTCAGGCGTTCAAAGAATGCCTGATGGCACTTTCTGGGTATTGACCGATAACGGTGCTGGATCCAAAGCCAATTCACCAGATTTCATGCTGTATTTGAATCATTACAACATTGACTTTAAAACCGGACAGTTCAAACAACTGGCAACAGTGTTCTTGCATGACCCAGACAAGAAAGTGCCATTTCGGATCGTTCACGAGGGCACCAATTCACGTTATTTAACGGGTTCAGATTTTGACACTGAAAGTTTTCAAATCATTGGACAACATATTTGGATTGGCGACGAGTTTGGCCCATTCTTAATCAAGACAGATATGAAGGGCAAAGTGCTTGCCGTTTATGAAACAGTTGTTGACGGCAAAGTCGTTCGATCTCCAGACCATCCTTCCGTCACAATGCCTGGTTCACCAGTTGACAGCACTAAATTTGAGGTTCGCCGCTCTAAGGGTTTTGAAGGCATGGCCTCTTCAAAAGATGGTCGCAAGTTGTATCCAATGTTAGAAGGTCCTGTTTGGAACGACTCGACCAAGAGCTTTGAAAATATCGATGGAAAACAATATCTTCGTGTTTTAGAGTTTGATGTGGCCTCTGAAAAATGGACCGGCCGTCATTGGAAATACATGCTTGAGGCAAATCACCATGCGATTGGTGATTTCAACATGATTGATCAAACCACCGGCTTGGTCATAGAGCGTGACAATGGCGAAGGCATCAAAGCGAGTGCATGCCCAGAGAACCAAAAACGCACAGATTGCTTCCACGATCTTCCAAAATTTAAACGGGTATATAAAATTGAGTTGTCTGAAGCCAATGTGGGTGGGGTTGCGCGCAAGATTGGCTACATTGATTTGATGAACATTGCCGATCCGAATAAACTGGCCCGTAAGCCATTGGAAAATGGCGTGTTGACCTTCCCATTTTTCACCATCGAAAATGTTGATGTTGTAGATGCCAAACACATCATCGTGGGCAATGACAACAATCTTCCATTTTCAAGCAGCAGATTGCCCAATAAGGCAGACGACAATGAAATGATCTTGCTAGAAGTTGAGGCGTTTTTAAAAGCCAAATAAATTCAATTTAAAACATTGCCATTTACAGAAGGCCATTGCAATTCAATGCAATGCAATGGCCTTTTTTACAAGTGAATAATTAAACTAGATTTCTCAGATGGTGTTTGATTTAAATTTGATATCAGCTTCTGACAGTTATATTTTTTAATGCCCCAAAGAATTGGTCCATTTCGGATTCTGAGGTGTAAACGGCAGGTGAAATGCGAATGCACTGACCTTTGGCAACACCAGCACGGCGTACAGAAAAGATGCCGTATTTGTCTCGCAACTCTGCCACCAAAGCATTGTTCTGTTCGGCAGTTACTTTCCCTGCCATTCGGAATGACGTAATACCTGCATACATGCCGGGCTCGTCTGGTGTCAATATTTCAAGCCCTTTCAATTCTCGGGCACGACTGACCCAGTAATTGCGCAAATGTTTGACTCTTAGTTCTTTGGCTTTGGCACCAATGTCATTGTGAAGCTTCAGAGCTGTTGGCAAAGACAATATAGTGGCAAAATTTGTTGTGCCAGTGTGAACGCGAGACCGTATGTCTGTGGCAGGGTAGTCTTCATCACCCATTGCACGATCGATTTCTGTCAATTTGGATTTCGCAATGTACATAAATCCAAGACCCAAAGGTGCGCCAATCCATTTGTGCAAATTGAAGCCCACAAAATCAACGCCCAATTCATTCACTTTGAAATCAATTTGGCCCCAAGAATGAGCTGCATCCAATATGACCGCAACGCCACGAGACTTGGCCATTGCCGCAATTTCTTGAACTGGCATGACAAGGCCTGTTCTGTGGCTAACGTGCGTTAAAAGTAGAAGTCCGGCTTTGGGGTTGTCGATCAGAATTTGTTGGTAAGCCGCCAAGACATTTGCCTTGGTTGCAGGTTCTGGAATGTTGAACTTAACCACATTGACGCCACGTCGATCGGCCAACCATTTCATGCCATATTGCATGGAGTCGTAGTCGAGGTCAGAGTAGATAACGGTATCGCCAGCTTTTAACTTGTTATAACCTGCAATTAAGAGTTGTAGAGCTTCAGTGGCGCCACGTGTGAATGCAATTTCGGATGTATCTGCACCTACGGCTTGAGCAAGTTGTGACCTTGCAGATTCAGCATCTTTTCCGAATTGTGTGCGAGCGTAAATTGAATTCTCTCTGTTCACCATTTCAGTCTTGGCGACGTATTCCATGCGAACAGGTTCGGCCATGATCCCCCAATAGCCATTTTCTAAATTAATGTGTTGATTTGAAATCGCATAAAGATTTCTAACTGCAGCCCAATAATTTGCTTGGGTTGCAATGTTGTCAATTGGTGAAATTGGCAAATTGAAAGAAGATGACGCGAGGTTGGCGCTTTGTGCGTTGACAGTTGATGATGCGCTGGCACTTGCTGCAGCCAATCCGATGACAAAATTTCTTCTGTTGGTAATAGACATTGTTTCTCCACTGTGAACAGTAGAGTTTTACCGGCGATTGATGACGTTATTGTGAAGAATTGGACTTCCAGTTTTGATCAGCTCATCCAAGATGGAATAGGCATCCTTGGCTGAAGCGGTATAGGGGTCAAATTCTGGATGCGCCATCTGAACCAAAGGATCGTCTTTAGACAAATAGACAAGG
>Ga0214921_10002914_pt1 | contig 27018 bp, 30 predicted proteins | sample LL1505_MetaG_FD_177992 | JGI IMG/M metagenome (GOLD analysis project Ga0214921, IMG submission 177992) | Freshwater microbial communities from Lake Lanier, Atlanta, Georgia, United States - LL-1505 | ecosystem: Environmental > Aquatic > Freshwater > Lake | place: USA: Georgia | collected... | reverse complement strand
AGAGAGTGGCCTCGCATTATTGCCTGTTATTGCAGAAATAACCTTGTGGAGCGATGAGAATGTTCGAAACCTAAATCCTAACATGGTTCAAGAAGATTACCATCATGTTAGAAAGAATAAACAAGAATTTCTTGCAGAAGTAAAAGGAGCCTATTTGCGTAGTATTGAGATTGATTGAAAGTTCATCTAATCTTGCATGAAGTTTAACCCTTCAATTTCCTAATTGTCACATACTTAATCATCGCATTATAGTTGCATCTTTCGTCTGTAAGGGGAGCAAGAGTGCACAATGCGACAGAAATGTCGCCTTTTTTGTTGTCTATTAGAGAGTTAGGGTAGTTGCATCTTTTCTTATATTTACTTTATGAAAAACATCTTATTTGCAACTGCGTTTTTGCTCCTTTGCTCTTCTTTAAATGCACAATCAGTCCAAGTCAAAGATTTATTAAACTCAGTTGGTAGCTGGGAGGGTAAATTAACCTATTTGGATTATGTCTCTGGTAAACCATTTACAATGCTAGCCAATATCAATATTGGTTTAACTGAAGATAAAAAAGGGTATGTTATAGGATATGAATATCCCAAAGAACCCCAAGCCAACTCTAGGGATACCACATTTATTGTCGGGAACTATTTTGGCAAAGACAAAATTGTTGAATTTAAGAAAGATTTAGATGGCGGTTATAAAATGATTACCGAAGTAGGTGGGAATGACGGCAATGATGATAAGAAAGCTATTTTAAGACACACTTATATATTAAAGTCTAATACCTATTCAATCATTAAGGATGTAAAATTTGAGGGTACGGATAAGTGGATAAAAAGAAATGAATATTTACTAAACAGAGGGGAACACTAATTTCCTAATAGTAACATACTCAATGATCGCATGATAGTTGCATCTTTCGTGGAAAAGGGGAGCACTCAATAAAAAAGCCTTGCATTTTGCAGGGCTTTTTATATTTATGCCAAGTCCTAACTTGTGGTCGCAATTTGCGACTTCAAGTAGAAATTAGGACAATAAGACTTCAGCTGGGATATTAAGCTCTTGATGAAACAACTTCGCTAATTCAAGTGTCAATGGCTTTCTTTTGTTAAGTAAAGAAGATACATACCCTTTGCTTCCTACTTTACCTACAAGATCCTTATTCTTTAAACCTAACTCATCCATCTTGAATTTAATAGCATCAATAGGATCAGGTAATGGAATAGGATAGTTGGCATCCTCATATTGTTTAATTAATAGAAGGGCTACTTGTAGCTTTTCCCCTTGCGGAGTTGTTGATTTAACCTTATTATTAAACTGAACATCTACCCAATCAAGGTATTGCTCATACTGTTTTTTAGTCTTTATAATTTTCAATTCCATATCCTTACTTTTTATATTGTATTGTTGTTACATCAATTTTATCATAGTCGCTATGTGTTCCAAACCATTTGATCTGTATCGCCTTAAACTCAAACACAATTCTTACTACTAGTCTATATTTATTCCCCATGATATTAAATACAACTCTATCATCACTCACTAAACTTACATTTCCATATACCTTTTTAAGCTCATTAAAACTTTTAAAATCAGATATTACTAATTCATGATACCACTCAAATAACGCAATCCTAGCCAAAGGGTACTTTTTGGCATATGCTAGTAGCGTTCTTCGGGTGATAATATTAAACACAAGACAAAGATAATAAGTTTACTAATAGAAAACTTTCTAAATTCAATCTATTTTGAAAAAGCTGCAACTTTGATTCATAAGGGGAGCACAAAATAATAAGCCTTGCATTTTGCAGGGCTTTTTTATTGGCTATCAGTGAGTTAGGGGATATAAATTTTAAAATATTACTCAGAAGGTAAATGCTCTATATCATTCAAATCTTTATTTCTACCAGCCGCTTTTTTAGCTTGTATTAAATTTTCTAAATGTATAATTCTAACGGGAGTATCATTTACTTGTTCAATGGTGGAATTATTGTAAGTACTAATAAAATCTAGACCTTTTACAGCTGTCATTATTTCAATTGCGTAAGGGGGTTTGCCAAAAGCAAAAACATCAAAATTATCAGAGAAAAATTCTTCTTTCTTAACAGCAATCTCTGGTAGGCCAAATGCCTTTATAGCTTTTTGTAGTTTAATAAAATTCTCTTCAGTTTTATTTACCCAAATATCGATATCTCCTGTTGATCTGCTATAACCTCTTATAATAACAGCGTATCCTCCTACAACTATGTATTCAACTTCATTTTGATTTAAATCTAATATGAAGTCTTTAAAATCGTCATTAAAAATATTCATTAAAAGGCTCTTTTATAAGATGAAAGTTGTTTACGATCAACTTTATTTTTGACAAAATCCTTGGTATTAAAAGAAATTTCAATCATCGCAACTGACGCAGCCAATTTTTCTTGAATACTTTTATCAAACCAAAATTGGTAATCAATATTTTTATCCTTAGACATATTTCTTGATGCATATATATCAACATCAACAAAAGCTCTTTTCATAGGATTGATTATTTTTATAAAGATAATTAAAATTAATAACCTCAGGGCAATAACAATTCAGCAATTATATTTAGTTCTTTATGAAAAAACTTAGCTATCACAAGTGTTGTTGGCTTTCTTGTTATATTTACCTTATGAAAAATGTCTTATTTAGAAGTGAAATTTGAGGGCAAGGATAAGTGGATCAAAAGAAATAAATATGAAACTAAAAGATAAAGGACCAATTTTACCAGCACCCGTTTTAAGCAAATACCCGCAAATGGTAAGTGAAGAAATTCAAATGTGGAGTAAGATCATTTCAGCCACACATTGGGATTTATATGATAGAACCAAAGTGGACGGCGCTGATTTTTATGTGGGCGAAAAAGAATTAGGACATATCCATTTGGATGGATGGGTTCATTTGGCAACAAACAAGGCATTGGCACAAGTGATCCTGAAAAATAAGCTAGCTGAAAAATTTCCTTATGCTCAAGATTGGGTCATGTTTTCTATTGCTAAAAAACAAGATGTAAAAAAAGCAATACTACTCTTTCAATTAAATTACGATAGGCTCAATGGCGCGCCTATTGATGCTTTAATCTCAAAAATTAGTATGTAATTTTATAGTTTTTTAATCTTCTATTTGTATTATTGCTAACAGAAATGCAAAAAAAATAAATTCTTTGTGTCTATTATTTAATACTAAAAATCACAGATATGAATCAATTTTTTAATGACTTGACAGCATTAGTAAAAACACATTGGAAAACAATCTTCTTAATTATTTTGATCATTTGGCTTATTGCTAGTTATGATGATATAAAAGCAGGTATTATAGAAGGCTGGAACGGGAAGTAGCTTTTTATTATAATTAAAATTTTCTAATTCTACTCTAAATTAAACAGAATCAAAATGAACGCACCATTCAGTAAATATCTCTATATTGGTTTTCTAATATTAGGCTTATTCCAAGCCATTTACTCTAAAGACTATATACAAGCAGCAGCATCTTTGGGGATAGGATTGGCATTTGATCCATTTAATCCAGAACAAAAATGGAACGACAGACCTACTTGGCAAAAAGCGGTCTTAATCATTCACCTTGCTTTAGTAGCAGCGATGTTTGGATTTGGTATTGGCTTGAATGATAAATAGGCTTCTCGCTATCTAGTAAAATTTTATTCCTTGGAAAAATTACAATTCACAATCAATATCAATGCGCCTGTAAATAAGGTTTATGATCTTATGCTTGGTTTAAATAACAAGTCAACCTATGAGCAGTGGACTGCTATGTTTAACCCTACATCTACCTATGAGGGGAATTGGGAGAAGGGTAGCAAAATGTTATTTGTAGGAATAGATGAGCAAGGCAATAAGGGCGGTATGGTCTCAGAGATTGCTGATAATGTTTTAAACCAATATGTTTCTATTCGTCATTATGGAATGGTGCAAGCAAATGTTGAAATCACATCTGGTCCAGAAGCAGAAAAGTGGGCAACTGGTTTTGAAAATTACACCTTCCAAGAAAAGGACGGAGTGACCGATCTTGCAATAGAATTAATAGGCCTTAATGAAGATTTAACAGGATATATGAATGATTCCTGGCCAAAGGCACTAGCTAAACTTAAAGAAATTTGTGAGGGGTAAAGATGATATCTTTACCTTCCTTAAAGTAAAGGACTAAAAATATAAAAATGAATTTAACAAATAATAAAATTTTAATCACTGGCGGCGCAAGCGGAATTGGTCTAGGACTTGCAGAGCGATTTTTACAAGAAAACAATACAGTGATTGTTTGCGGAAGAAGAGCCGATAAACTAAAAGAAGTAGCAATTCAATATCCTTCAATCATTACCAAAGTATGTGATTTATCTGTAGAAGCAAATCGTATTGCTTTGTATGATTGGATTGCTGCAAATCATAGCGACCTCAATGTACTTGTAAACAATGCAGGCATTCAAAATTGGATGCATGTTGCTGATAGTGACTTTTACGAAAAATCTGTTCATGAAATCAATACCAATGTGTTGGCACCAATTCATTTAACCACACTTTTTACAAATTTAGCCTCATTAACTACCATCATTAATGTAACTTCTGGATTGTCATTTCTTCCTTTTGCAAAAGTACCAGTCTATTCTGCTACCAAGGCATTTTTTCATTCCTTCACTGCAACGCTTCGCTATATGTTGAAATCAAAAAATATCGAAGTGATAGAAATGATCCCTCCTGCTTTGAATACCGATTTAGGTGGAGTTGGTTTACACGATGGTCAACCGCCTGTAAGTGCTTTTGTTGATTCAGTTTTTAATCAAATGAAAGAAGGCAAAACCGAACTCACTTTTGGTTTTAGTGAAGTGATGGCAAATGCGAATCCTGAAGCCCTTCGTGAAACATTCAATAGAATGAATCCCTAATTATTTTTTTAGCGTAATTGAAGCTTCATCATGATATCTGTTTGTGCTTCATCACCAAGCACAAAAACGTGTTGATCAAATTCAACAAAACCGTTTTTTTTATAAAACTGAATAGCTCTTTTATTATTTTCCCAGACCCCAAGCCAAATATAGGCTAGATGTTGTTCTTTCGACACTTGAATGGCTTTTTCAAATAACAATTGCCCCACTTTTTTTCCATGAAATGCTTTAGCAACATAAATACGTTCAATTTCAAGTGCGTCATTATGATTGAGTTCGGTCTGTGAGTTACCAAAATTTAATTTTAAGTAACCTATTACATCTTGGCCCATCATGGCAAAGTAGAAGTCTGAATTTGGGTCACTTAGTTCTGCTTTAAGTTTTTCATGGGCATAGGCTTCCTCTAAGTATTTAGCCATATTTTCGGCAGTATTACTTTCGGCAAAAGTTTCTGAAAAAGTTTGTCGACCAATTTGCTGTAACTGCTCAATTTGTTCAATACCTATTTTATTAATCTGGATTTCGTTCATGTTTTTAATATAACTGCGTTAAGCACCTCTTTTTAAACTAATGTTTAAAGAGTACTAAAATACTAATTTCTTTTATGATTCCATTTTCATCTATCAATTCTACATAATCTTCTACAATGTAGGATGCTAAAGCTTGCACAAATGGACTTGCCATAATTCTTTGTGGAGTAGATAAAATTATGGTACACCCTTTATTGACGAATTTTTCAATTAATTTTTTCAAAGTCTCAAATTGTGTTGGATCATAATTGACATCACTTAAAATGAGCACTTCGGGATGTATATTTTCGTGGATAGCATTCCAATCTAATTGTAAAGCCTGCGTATTTGATAGTTGTAAATGTGCTATATTTTTTTGCAACAACTCAACAGCCTCTAAATTATAATCACTTATTTGTATTGTTTTAGCTTCATTTGCTATCATCAATGAAGGCAAACCTATACCTGCCCCAAGTTCTAGAACATCCTTGTTTTCAATTAAATGAAAATTGGATTGAAGCACTTTGAGTAGAGCAATTGCCGACGGCCAAACCTTTGCCCAAAAAGGGAAAGGTGTAGCTGGGTCTAATTTTAGCAAAGACCCATAAATAGCTTTAACTTGCTCATATTCGGGGATATAAATTGCTTTTTCGGCACTAATTTGGGTTAATTGAACTGGGTATTGCATGGATGGTGCAATGATAGGCACAAATACTTTTATTTAACAAATTTTAGAATGGATAATGTATATTTTTACATCAATTGATGAGTCATCCTCGAAATTGAATACTATGGAAAACGAAATTAAAATCAATATCAATAATCCGAAACAACTTGAAAAATTGTATCGTGAACATAAAACTGCTTTTGCAATTGCTTTTAACAATATCTATCCAGAACTAACGAACGAACCTGCTGCGCAGGCTTGGAATGAAAGGCTTAATTATAAAGACGAACAAATTACTTGGGGTAATAAAAATGAAATCATTTTTATTGTTGTTGCAGCATTAATGGGTGGAATCATCGCAAAAATCCCCTCATTTTTAGGAATAGCATATAATGTGTATTTGTCTAAGAACATTGGCTTTATTGTGTTTCCTATTCTAACGGTCTATTTTGTTTGGAAACAGCAATTGTCAATGAATAAATTAATACTACCATTTATCTTATTCCTTGGCTCCGCAATATTTGTGAACAGCATACCTTATAATGTAAAGAGCGCAACCTTTATTTTATCTACCATCCATTTACCTATTTTTTTGTGGGCAATATTGGGCTATTCGTTTATTGACGGAGACTTAAATAACAGCCAAAAGAAAATCGAGTTTTTAAAATTCAATGGCAATTTTATTGTGATGACTGGGTTGATATACATTTCAGGGATGTTTTTTACAGGCATCACCATTGCCCTATTTGGTTTGTTGAAAATGGATATCACCAAATTTTATTTTGAACAGATTGCTGTTTGGGGTTTAGCTGCTATACCTATGTTATCGACCTATTTAATTCAAAATAATCCAGCGCTTGTCAATAAAATCTCTCCTACCATCGCTAAAATTTTCACGCCGATTGTCTTTGTAACCTTATTGGTATTTCTAGTCACTTTATTTTTTACAGGCAAGAATATTTACAATGACCGTAATTTTTTATTGGTATTTAATATTGTACTAATTTGCGTAATGACGATTATATTATTCTCATTAACAGAGGCAACAAATAATATAAGTTCAAAATTTAATTTAATCATTCTATTAGGGCTTGCCTTATTAACCATCATTGCCAATGCAATTGCACTTTCTGCTATTTCATTTAGATTATCTGAGTATGGCTTATCCCCTAACAGACTAGCAGTATTAGGTGCGAACCTATTGGTATTTATACATTTGTTATTTGTATCCTATGGCTTATTCAACAACTTAAAGGGTAAGGCTTCTATTCAATATATTGAAGCATCAATCGCATTATTTATACCAGCCTATGCGGTTTGGGCTGCATTGGTCACTTTTGTAATGCCCTTTTTATTTAATTTTATTTAAAGTATTTTTTTTCTTCTAAACCATATATAAATAACAATAACAATTGCTAACATTAATATAATTGAAAATAAATAACCATATTTCCAATTAAGTTCTGGCATAAATGCGAAATTCATTCCATAAATACCAGCTATGAAAGTTAAGGGTAAAAAGAAGGCAGAAAAAATGGTAAGCAATCTAACTACTTCATTATTTTTTTGATCACTGATTGATAAATAGGTAGTCATTAATTGATTTGAATTTTCGACACTCTCCTCGTTCACTGTTAAAAGGTTCAATAATTTATCTCTAATATCTTGGTATAAATAAGAGTTTTTATACTTTGGATCAATATGTTCAATGATTTCCTGTGTAATGTGCAACACTTTTTTTAAGATCCTAGATTGCGATTTAATGAAATAAAGCTCTTCCAATAAGATATTGCGAGGGTCTTTTAAAAATATAGTTTTTTCTATTTTACTTATATTATTTGATAAATCCGTGGTTGGTTTTTTATAAGTTTCTAGCATAGACGTAACAATCCTCAGAAAAAACTCACTTAATTTAATATGCTTCTCTTCATGGATGTTTAAAAATGAAAAAGCAGCACGGTGAATCGTGATAAGTTTATCTTCAAAAATAAAAAAAGCTATTTTATTAGACATTTCACCTATCTCATCGATATGTAATTTAACATCAGATGTATAGGCCCTAAAAATAAAAAAGTCATGCTTATATGATTTTTCATATTTAGGTAAATGACCAATCTCATAACTATCTTTAATGAAATAGTAATTTAAATTATACTTGCTTGTAATTGTTTCAAGTTGCTTTTTATCTGCATTTTCAATATCAATCCAAGTGAATGAATCAAACGCTTTTTCTTTAATGTTCATCAGTTTTTATTTATTCATCAAAATTATTTCTTTCTTTAATCATCTTTCATGAATTAATAATTATCATCATTAATTTCAAGCCAATATCCTTCTGGGTCTTGTAACCAAATTTGATGAACACCATCTACCCTAGTTGTAATGGCATTTTTATTTCCCGCAACATCTTCATATACCCAATTTAGTCCTTTTAATTTATTGATAAATAAGTTGAAATCTGGAACAGTAAAACAAGTATGCTGATTTTTATAATAGTCTTTTTTAGCTGTTGCCCCAGCTATGACATGTAACATGGTATGCGCCCCTGTACTGTACCAAATATGTTTACCATCATGAAAAGGTTCAGGTACGGTATCTAAACCTATGATATTGGAGTAAAAGGAGCCAATTTTTTGAATATCCATAACATAGATGGCGGTATGGTTGATATGTACTTTAGGCTGTTGTGCATTTGCATGCATTACCAAGACACAAAAAAGTACAAGGATAGATATATATTTTTTCATAAAAGTGATTTAATGTAAAGCTGAATTTTCATAAATTAAAAGTCAAATATATCTACTTTTAGTAACTATCATAGGACTTAAATGACCAATCTCAATAGAACTTTTGGGTACAAAACGCTAAGTAGTCGTAAGATTCCTTAATTTAGCTTATACAAATTCATCCACAATAGACACTTTGTCTTTCAACTTTTACCTATGAGCGACGTATCAAAAAACATGCGCATTTACCACAGATATCTTGGTTTCTTTTTAGCCGGTATCATGGCGATCTATTCAATAAGCGGGGTTATAATGATTTTTAGAGACACTGATTTTTTGAAAAAGGTGGATCATAAAGTGTTGACAGTAGCAGCCAATTTAAAAAATGAGGAAATTGGGCCTGCCATTAAATTAAAGAACCTAAAAGTAAAGTCAGATACACTAGGCCTAGTTACTTTTGAACAAGGCACTTACAATAAAGCAACTGGGGTTGCAGATTTTACAGTAAAAGAAATGCCTAGTTTAATTAAAAAAATGACCAAATTACATAAAGCAACAAACAAAGACCCTCTATATTATTTAAATATCTTCTTTGGGGTTTCGTTAATGTTTTTTGTCATCTCATCTTTTTATATGTTCATGCCTGGAACAACTATATTTAAAAAAGGAATGTATTTTACTATAGCAGGTATTGTTCTAACTCTGGTGATGTTATTTGTATAGATTTCATCAACTGACTATGAAAAATATTTTAGTTTTATGTACAGGCAATAGCTGTCGTAGTCAAATAGCTGAAGGGTATTTAAAGTTTTATGCTGGTAATAAAGCCAATGTATATAGTGCTGGCGTAGAGACGCATGGGGTGAATCCAAGGGCTATTGCTACGATGCAAAAAGATGGTATTGATATCTCCCATCATACTTCTAATAATATCTTAGAGTATACTGGTGTTGAGTTTGACTATGTGATTACAGTTTGTGATAACGCCAAAGAGCGCTGTCCCTATTTCCCAACAAAAGCACAAAAATTTCATTATAATTTTCCCGATCCTGCAAAGGCTACTGGAACAGAGCAAGAAATTGAAGCCGCATTTGATTCAGTCAGAAATTTGATCAAAGATTACTGCGCGGACTTTGTAAAAAATAACCTAGCTTAATAAGCCAAATACCAAGAATATTGAACCTGCTTTTTGAAAAATTATAGGCTACCTTTGTTCTTAAATTACACACTTTGAAGTTTATAGATTTAGGGCTGGATCAGCGTATTTTAGACGGCATTGACGCAATGGGTTACGAAACAGCCACGCCTGTTCAACAACAGGTGATGGTTCCAATTTTAGAAGGGAAGGATATCATAGCAGCTGCTCAAACAGGAACAGGAAAAACAGCCGCATTTTTATTACCATTATTACATCGTCTTTTGACTTCACCACACAATGCTGGCGATATCAATGCACTAGTGATTGTGCCTACAAGAGAATTGGCGATACAGATAGCAGAAGGATTGGAAGGGCTGGCTTATTTTACAGACGTGAGTTCCATTGCAGTTTATGGCGGAGGAGATGGCAATTCTTTTGCTGCAGAGAAAAAAGCATTGACTTCTGGAGCGGATATAGTGGTATGCACACCAGGCAGAATGATTGCGCATTTAAATATGGGCTATGTGAAATTGAAAGGTTTAAAATATTTAGTATTAGACGAGGCAGATAGAATGTTGGATATGGGCTTTAGTGATGACATTGCTAAAATCATTACTTACCTTCCTACTGAAAGACAAAATCTTTTATTCTCTGCAACCATGCCGCAAAAAATGCGAGCGCTTGCTAATAAGATTTTAAAAAATCCGGTGGAGATCAATATTGCAATTTCAAAACCACCGGAACAAATTGTTCAAAAAGCTTTTATTGTCTATGAACAGCAAAAAGCCGGTATCATCAAAGACATGCTTGGTTCTAAACGTTTTTCTAAAGTGATTGTGTTTTGTTCTAAAAAGCAAAACGTAAAAGAGTTAACTACTATTTTAAAATCAGCAAGATTAGCTGCAGAAGAAATTCATTCCGACTTAGACCAAAAAAGCAGAGAACAATACTTACAAGATTACAGAAATGGTAAAACCAATATTTTAGTTGCGACTGATATTTTAAGCAGGGGTATTGATATCGAAGACATTGACCTTGTGATCAATTATGATGTGCCGAATGATGGCGAGGATTATATACACCGTATTGGAAGAACAGCCCGCGCTGCAACGACTGGAACTGCTTTTACACTTGTGAGTGAAAAAGAACAATCTAAGTTTGCATTGATTGAAGAATTATTAGGTGCGCCTGTATTAAAAGGTACCGTACCCGAGATGTTTGGTCCTACGCCAGAGTACAATCCTAAGCAAAAAAAGAGCGCTGGTTTTAAAAGAAGAAGATAAGGCAAACTTTTTTTAATGAAAGAATCCAACATTACTATGCCAATTATTTTATTTGATGGAGTTTGTAATTTTTGCAATCGAACGGTCAACATTATTATAAAGCATGATAAGGAGGCGCATTTTAAATTTGCAGCTTCTCAGTCTATTGGAGGCATCAAACTGCTTCAACAATTTGAATTAGATCAAAATGCGAGTGCATCTGTGATTTTAATTGATAATGAAACAATCTACACTAAAACAGACGCAGTCATTCAAATAGCCAAGCATTTGAAGGGATGGCCAAGATTGTTGATGGGATTGAAGCTAATACCAAAACCCTTGCGTGATTTTGGGTATGATACCATTGCAAAAAATAGGTATACACTATTTGGCAAAAGGGCAACTTGCAGGACACCCGAGGCATCTGAGCGGAATAGATTCCTAGACTAAAGATTGGCGTTTATTTATTTCTTCTCAAAAAATTTCTTAAAAAATAGCATTTGAAAATCAATACTACTTTGCCAATAGGCATGGTTGTGTTCACCTGCACGTTCAATATAGTCATGATCTATTTTCAATTGTAGTAATTTTTCATGCAATGCACGATTAACTGCTATAAAAATATCATTTACGCCACAATCAAAAATAATTGCCAATTGTTTATTACTAAGCAATTCAACTTGGCGCATGACCGTATAATCATACCATCTTTCTTGATTGGTTTCAAAAGCACCTAATACATTTCGAATTTCCCAACTTTTTGGGAAAGGTCTAAAATCAAAACCGCCTGATGTACTTCCAGCTGCACCAAACAAATCCGAATGTCTTATTGCAAGGTACAATGCGCCGTGACCACCCATGCTGAGTCCTGTAATAGCCCTTGACTTGGGGCTAGCAATTGTTGGGAAATTGGCGTCTACATAGGGCACCAACTCTTTAATGATATAGGATTCGTATCTAATTGTGCTATCTATTGGACTATCAAAGTACCAGCTACTCTTTCCACCATCTGGATATACAAAAATAATTTTTAAATCGTCTGCAGTTTTAGCTAATTGTGGTGCAGTCTTACTCCATTGTGCGTAATTTCCATCATATCCATTCAGCAGGTATACAACAGGATAATGTGCTTGGGGATTGAGTTGACTTGGCTGAACGATAACGAATTTAATTGCTTTTTTTAAATAGGTACTTTTCATTTCTATGGTATCTACTGTACCTGCAATGGCTTGCATACATATAAAAATACAAATGGTTGTAAACAGTTTTTTCATAGTGCTAATTTAAAGGATCTATTTCTAGATTAGAAGCATTTTTCGGGTAACTTTAGGATATAATGAATGCTTATGAAATTGTACACTACTTTATGCTTTGTTTTTATATCCCTTTTTGCTGTCGCTCAGACAGATTCAACTAAGTCAAAAGTTTATTTAACAAGAATCACCATGGATGTCATTGATATTCAAGACCCATTGCTTTTTGCTTCTTCGATTGACATCAGTTTAAAACCATCTAAACAAAACGAAAAGTATGCCACGCATAGTCTAATAGGTAGCATGGAAATAGGAGACGTTAGGACGGTACAAATGGATTTAATGCCAACAAAAATGGAGAAATCTGCTATCATGAGTAGTCTTATTAATTTTACTTTTAGATCTCGTTCAGTAGATGATTTTATAGGGGTATTCAATTTTATTTTTGAATTTTCTGATGGCTCCAATTATCCTTATCGTTTAGGTAGAATTGCCATTGGGAACGATGTTAAATTAAACAGCATTTCTCGTACCATTTTTATTCGATAAATTCCTTGCTGTTTCTAATGATTGAATGATGTTTTACTACTTTAAATTTTTGGACTACTAGAATTTAAGTAGCTTTGTTTATTGAATTTTACTTTCATTGATTGATCCTAATGCATTTATATGACGATAAAAATTATTAAAAATAGGTCTGATATTGGGGCTGGAACGAGGGGTTCGGATTTAGGAGTAGATGCCATTGAAATTGCAGCGATTAATCAAAATAATGATTTCTTTCATCGCCATTTATTTGTAGACGTTAAAACACATAACGAAACTATCTACAATAAAAACAATAATAATTTTGCTAAGAGAATTGAGCATGTAGTGGAGCAGTGCCAAAGGGTTTCAGATGTGGTTCGTACCACAATTCAAACTGGATTTTTTCCAATCGTTTTATCTGGCGACCATTCCTCGGCCTTGGGTACAATCAGCGGTATTAAGGCTGCAAATCCAGATCAAAGATTGGGTGTTATCTGGATTGATGCGCACGCCGATCTGCATTCTCCTTTTACTTCGCCCTCTGGTAATATCCACGGGATGCCTTTAGCTGCTGCCCTTCAAGAAGACAATCTTGAATGTAAAATCAACGAACCAAATACTGCGACCTTATTACATTGGAATAATTTGAAAAATGTAGGCACCCCGGATAAAAAACTCAATGCAGCAGATTTAATTTATTTTGGATTAAGAGATTTTGAATCTGCCGAAGCGCATATTATTGATAAAGAAGCAATTTCATGTTACAAAGTTGAAGAATTAAGATTTCGTGGCCTAGAAGCTTGTGTTAAAGAGGCAGTAGAACAACTGCAAGATTGTGATAGCATTTATATATCCTTTGATGTAGATTCTATGGACTGTGATCATGTATCTACTGGTACAGGAACGCCAGTGCCTATTGGTTTTTTTGCAGAAGAAATTATCCAAATTTTTGATCAATTGTTTTTATCCAATAAACTTGTTTGTATTGAGTTTACAGAAGTCAATCCTTTACTGGATAATAAGGGGAACCTCATGGCAGAGACTGCCTTTCAGGTTTTAGACCATATTGCTAAAAAGATCTAATATTTTTTCGTCATAGATTAAACAAAACCTTCGTTTCCATTGTTTTATACATGAATTCAAAAATGAAAGTATATGCAATGGTTCAAAGTATTTTTCGCAGGTTTATTGGTTGTTTTTAGTATCCAACTTGCGAAAGCACAAGCTACAGTTCAAAATACAGGGAAATTAAGTGGTGTTTTGGTGAATAGAAAAACGCAGCAAAATGTGGCAGGTCTTTTGGTGGCATTAAGTCCAAGTGGTGAAAAAATGATCTCTGACAGTAATGGCGCATTTAGGTTTACGCGACTTTTACCTGGAGCCTATGCAATTAAAATTTCAGGACTTGGCATTCAAGATAAGTTGCTGACCAATGTCATTGTCACATCTGGCAACGAAAATACTATTACCATTGAACTGGAACCCTCCATTAACGTGTTAAGTGCAGTCACTGTATCAAGCCGACGTAATACAGCAAAAGCAACCACGCTAGAGAGTCCATTGAGTATTCAAAGACTAACTGCCGAAGATATCAAAGCCAATCCAGGTGGTAATTTTGATATTAGTAAAGTTATCCAGTCCTTACCTGGTGTTGGTGGAGGCGCTGCAGGAGGTACTTTTAGAAATGATATCATTATTAGAGGGGGTGCACCAAGTGAAAACGTTTTTTATCTTGATGGCATTGAAGTGCCAATCATCAATCACTTTAGTACACAAGGAAGTGGTGGTGGACCTCAAGGGATATTGAATGTGAGTTTTATTCAAGATGTAAAATTAAGTACTTCTGCATTTGACGCTCGATACGACAATGCATTGAGTAGCGTTTTTCAGTTCAAGCAAAAAAATGGCAACGCCAATAAATTACAAGGTAATTTTAGAATGAGTGGAACAGAAGTGGCTGCAACTTTAGATGGCCCTTTAAGCAAACGAACAACTTTTTTAGCATCTGTGCGAAGAAGTTATTTAGAAGTATTATTCAAGGCGCTAGATCTACCTATACGTCCTAATTATTGGGATTATCAATTTAAGACAACTACAAAAATCAATGATAAAACTACGCTGACGACAATTGGGCTTGCTGCTATTGATGAATTTAGATTAGCAGCACCTAAAACAGCGACACCAGAAAAATTATTCGCCATCAATAGTAATCCTTTAATTAATCAATGGAATTATACGGTTGGTATTTCTTTGAAAAAATTAATTCAAGATGGCTATTGGAATCTTTCAATTAGTCGAAACACTTTAGACAATCAAGCAGACAGATACGAGGACAACGAAAAGCCTTCTAATGCAACAAGAACTTATCAAATTAGAAGCAACGAAACTGAAAATAAAATGCGTTTTGATGTCACTAAAAATAGCAACAACATTAGTTTAAGTTATGGCTTAGTGGCGCAATATGTTCAATTTGATAATGCTTTTTATCAATTATTTAGACCAGCTTTAAAAGACAGCACAGGTAAAACAATTCAAAACGCAATTACATTCAATACCAATACGGGTGTTAATTTTTTAAGGTATGGTGCGTTTGCACAATTAGGTACCAGGTTATTTGATGATCGTTTGGCTGTTAGCACTGGAGTGCGAGCAGACGCTAATAGTTTTGAGTCAAGTAGTCAAAATCCATTGGATCAATTGAGCCCGAGAATTAGTTTAAGTTATGCAATAAGTAATACTTGGAATTTTAGCGCAAGTTATGGTACCTATTATAGATTACCTAGTTACACGCAATTGGCTTATACCAATAATGGATTCACCAATCCTGGTAAGTATATCAGGTCCAATCACTATGTAGCAGGTTTTGAATATTTACCTTCAAGTACTACAAGATTCACGTTTGAAGGATTTTATAAAGGCTATAAAAATTATCCAGTAAGTATACTAGACGGAATTAGTATTGCCAATAAGGGGATTGAATTTGGCGCCATAGGGAATGAGCCTATTCAACAAGATGGCAAAGGAAGGGCTTATGGTTTTGAATTTTTTGCACAGCAAAAATTGACTGAAAAATTCTTTGGCGTATTGAGTTATACTTTATACTGGAGTGAATTTTCTGGACTCGATCAAAAATTACAACCAGCTAGTTGGGATAACCGAAATTTAATTAGTGCCACTGCAGGCTATAAGTTGCCAAAGAATTGGGAGCTAGGTATTAAATTTAGATACCAAGGAGCTGCACCATATACCCCCTATAATTTAGAGCAAAGCAGATTGAATTATTTGACATTGGGCAATGGTGTATTTGATTACAGTCAAGTGAACACCTTAAGATTAAAAGCTTTCCATTCTGGAGATCTTCGTTTGGATAAAAAATGGAATTATAAAAAATCTACTTTTGATTTTTACATTGATATTCAAAATTTCTATGCTACAAAAAGTACTGGGTCTCCACAATATACTTTTAAAAGAAAAGAGGATAATTCGGCATTCTTAAGCACTAATTCAAAGCCAGTTCAAACGAATGGCAGCAACGCAATTCCTTATTTATTACAAAACGCCGAAGGCACTTTAATACCAACCATTGGATTCATCATTGAATTTTAATTGATTTGATTTAACTTCATCTTGTTTGTAATTTTAATATTTAATTGTTTATTTGACCTGCTATGAAAAATTTAGATGCCATGCTGCCTGAATTAGCAAATTATATTGCTGATTATAACCAATCCAATAAAGCCATTTCAGAAGCTTCTGTTGGATGGCATATAGAACATAGCTTATTAGTAATCAAACAAATTACAGCGACTGTAGCTCAATCAGAACCGAAGCTTTTTAAGCCAAAGTTTAATACATCTCGCTTTTTTGTTTTTTTATTGAATACCATCCCAAGAGGAAAAGCAAAAGCACCTAAAATGGTGATTCCTGCGGATGACATTACCATAGAAGGTTTACAAGAAAGTTTAAAAAATACGTATCAGGCAATTGCTTATTTAAAAGATTGTCTAGACAATCAATATTTCATGCATCCATTTTTTGGCCAGCTTAACAAAAAACAAACCATCCGTTTTTTAGCTATTCACACCGAGCACCATTTGAAAATTATGAGAGATATTTTAAAGTAAGCTTTCTAATTTGATACACCTTCCAAAAGATGGCTCATTCATTTTCGTTCAAAGTAGCGACACATTTTATGTAGTCGGCTTCCTTTTTAATTTTTAAATTATTTTTTTCTAAGATACTTTTAAGCTTTGTTGCATCTGCTTTATAGAGGCTTAATAAATCTTCATTTGATTTTGGCGCTTTAAGCAATCCCAATGTTTTATCATACAAGAATAATCTAGGAAATTGCTCTATGGTTCTTAACATCGTGGCGCTGCTGTAGGGCTTTGCTTCTGTTACTTGAATAAAAAAATATTTAAGTAAAGTCAGTTTTCCTTTTGTAAGTACTTGATAGATTGTTTTTTGATTTTGTTTTTCAAAAACCGGGTAGCCGTATTCAAAAAAAAGCAATTCGCCATTTTTATTCAACTCCACTAGTTGAATGGCTGGTAACACAGCTAGTTCTTTTCCTTCTTTTGTTTTATAAATCACCTCATTGCTTAATAAATTAATTTTCACTAGTACATTTTCATAACGTTGGCCGGTTGCCAATACTATATTGGCTGGTAAAAACTCAGGATCAAAAAACGGTGAACCATAATTTTCCATATCTACACCCATATTGACCATTTTGCCGTTACCATCCATTACCAACAAAACAGATTGACCAATATCCTTTAAACTAAAATTATTTAAAGTTTGAGCTTGGCTTAAAAGACTGATGCTCAGTAGGCTGCAAATTAAAAAGCAGTTTGACAGGTATTTCATGGTAGGGAGATTTGTATCTTAAAAGTAAGATTTATTCATCTTTGGGTAAGGTTTTTCATTTTTAAAACCTAAAGTATTCATAATCAATGATTTTTCCTTTATTAAGAACACTAATATATAATGGGTTCATAAAAAGTTCAAATTTTGATTTTTTAGGATGGATTATAAACTAACAATCGTTACGCCTCAATTTATATTTTTTGTTATGATTTAGTTATGATATTGTTAATTCTTCATTATATTCGACATCTGAAATAAGGATTTTTACCGCTTATCACAATTGGCAATAAATCATCCTCCCAATTTCAGAAAAATTTTAATTACAAAACAAAACAACATGACTAAAAAAATCATTGTAAGTGTTTGTGCTTTTTTAATGACCATTATGGTCGGTTTCGCACAAACAGTTACCATAACCGGTAAGGTTATTGATGAAAAGAATGATCCTGTTGCCGGAGCAAGTGTGCTTGAAAAAAGCACATCTAAAGGTGTGAGTGCCGGCAATGATGGTACATTTACAATTTCAGTAAAAAAAGGCGCTACTTTAATGATTTCGGCTTTAGGCTTTGAAAGCAAGCAAGTAACTGCAAGCAATGCTAACTTAACAATCGTTTTGACTTCTGATGTGAAGGCTTTGAGCGAGGTTGTAGTTACAGGTGTTGGTGCAGCTACAAGCAAAAAGAAGTTAGCGGTTGCAGTTGAATCTGTAAACCTTTCTAGCCAAGTTAAAGTGCCAACAGGTGATGTAGGTCAACAATTAGTTGGTCAAATCGCTGGTGCTCAAATTAGCAGTACCAACGGTAGCCCTGGTCGTCCTTTACAAATCTTATTAAGAGGTATTAACTCTGTACAAGGTGGAACTTCACCAATGATCTTGATCGATGGAATTGAAGCACGTGGTACAAGTTTAAACTCTATTGACGTAAACATCATCGAAAGAGTAGAGGTAGTACAAGGTGCTGCTGCTGCATCTTTATATGGTGCGCAAGGTGCGAATGGTGTTATCCAATTATTTACTAAAAAAGGTAAAGCTGGTAAAGTAAATATTGAATTTAGTTCTAGTGCAACAACCAATGAATTATTAAATATTGGTGGTTTGTCTAAAACTAAAAACCATGCGTTCGTTACAGATGCAAACGGTAATGTATTGACTGGTTCTGGAGCTATTATGACTTTAGATCCTTCTACATTGGTATATAATGGTGACGTTCAGTACAACTCTTTAGGTTTAACGAGTTACCAAAATAAGCCTTATGATAAAAACTTAAAGTACATCGACCACTACAAGATGTTCTTTCAACAAGGTTATGCATTGAATAATTCCGTGACAATGTCTGGTGCAAAAGATAAGTTTGATTTCTTATTCTCTGCATCAAACAACCAACAGAATTCAAACTTCATCAACAATGGTGATTTTTCTCGTTCTAACTTAACTTCAAAATTAGGTTTTGAATTAGCAAAAGGTTTGAAATTTACAAGTACAACGCAGTTAGTATACACTAAGAATACATTGAATGACCAAACAGGTCGTAGCATCGTATTTGCAGTCAATAATGCACGTCCGTTCTTACCGTTTGATCAAAAGAACGAAGACGGAAGATATGCTACTTTCTTTGGAGCTGCAGGTGGTGTAAACCACTCTAACCCATTTGCTACCAATCAAGATTCAAGAACTTTGATTGCAACAGTAGATGTAATCCAAAGCTTTAACTTGAATTATAAGTTACCTAAGTTTTTAGAATTCGATGCTAAATATGCATTGAACTACCAAAATTCTAATACAACTTATACATATGATGAGCAGTGGGGCAATAAAAATAGAGTGTTACAGAATCGTTATGAATATAACTATTCTCCAGCACCTACTGCCTTCACGACTGGTGAGATTGACAATATCGTGAACAGAACAACTTTCCAAAACTTTATCGGGACAGTGAACTTCCGTACCGATTTTGAAAAAGATTTCAATATCAATATTCCTTTAAAAACTTTCACAACAGCTGCATTTGATTACCGTCGTAATCAATTCAAGCAATTCTATGCTGCAGGTTTTGATGGTCCTGGTTATGCACCATGGAATATGTCACAAGCAGCTACTTATAGAGTAGTGAATGATTATATTGAGCCATTTGTAACTTATGGTATCTTAGCAAACCAAAGATTTGAGTATTCTAACTTTACAGGATTCTCTGTAGGTGTTAGATCTGACTACTCTTCTGCATTCGGTTCTGGTGCAACTGCACAAACTTTCCCTAGAGGTGATTTCTTCTTCACTTTATCTAACTTAAAGTTCTGGCAGAATTCAAAAATCTCTAATTTCATTACTGATTTCAAATTAAGAGCTGGTTATGGTGAGGCAGGTATTCAGCCAGGTGCGTTCCAACGTTTTACAGTGTTGGGTGCTGCTAACCTTGGTGGTGGAAGCGTATTTACTTTCCCTACTACCAATCCAAATCCAAACTTATCTGTAGAGTTATCTAAAGAAACTGAATACGGTACAGATATCACTTTGACTTTAGGAAAAGGAAAATGGTTTAAAACAGCAAACGTTTCTGCAACATTATGGAATAGAGAAACAGCAAATGCAATCTACAGAGTAGACGCTGCACCTTCTACAGGTGTGGGTGGAAAATTAGATAATGCATTTGGTTTGAAATCTAATGGTATTCAAGCTTCTTTAAACTTGAACGTATTTTCTGGTAAAGATTTAAATTGGGATTTCATCACCAATTTCTCTAAACAAAATTCTGAGATCTCTTACGTAAAAGGACCTCCAGTTATTTTAACTTCTTCAGCAGGTAGTGTAGGTATTACATTAAAGCAAGGGTATAAGATTGGACAATTCTTTGGATATCAGTTAATGAGATCTTTGTCAGAAATCAATCCAGCAACTGGCTTACCAGTAATCCCAGAAGCATCTAGAGGATTATATGAAGTAGCGAGCAATGGATGGGTTGTAAACAAAGCAACTAGACAAACTGTTGCAATTCCTGGTCAGTCAAGCTTAGGTGATCCTAATCCTAAGTTCAACATGAGCTTCATTAATAACTTACAGTACAAAGGAATCGTTACATTCAATATGCAGTGGGATTGGGTTGCAGGTGCACACTTGTATAACCAAACAAAGCAATGGATGTATCGTGATGGTATTCACTCTGATTATGACATCCCTGTTACAATCAATGGTGAAACACAAGCCTTTACTTCGTTTTACCGAAGTGTATATGCTGGTGGTGCTGCAAATGGTACTAAGAACTATTTCTACGAAGACGCTTCTTTCTGGCGTTTAAGAAATCTTTCTGTAGGTGTTGATATTGCAAAATTGACTAAAATCAAATTTGCTAATCGCTTACAATTAGTATTATCTGGTCGTAACTTGTTAACTTTCACTCCATACACTGGTATGGATCCTGAGGTGAACTATTCTACGAACTCAGCATTCGATCGCGGTCTTGACCACAATACTATTCCTAACACAAAATCTTACACTGTAGGCTTGAACGTAGGATTTTAAACCTTAACTATTAAATTTTTAGCAATGAAGAATAATAAAATTTTGGTTGGAATATTAGGGGTTACTTTAAGCTTAACAGCTTGTAAGAAAGATCTTGATATTTCCAACGTAAACTCACCTACTCCAAGTAGTGCACAAAATGAAAATGGTGTGACTGCTTTGGCACAGGGAACCATTTATTTAAATGGTTTTTACAACCTTAAATTTTCTGATGGTGTGTACGGCCGTTTTTGGGCAGGCGCTATGGGCTTTCAGGAAATCATGGGCGACGTGGTTGGTGCGGAAGCAGCCAACGCATTCATGAATCAAATTGGTTGTCCTAATAAGGTGACTTTGGATAACGGTACAGTAGTGCTGAATCCAAGTAATCCTAAAACACAGTATGAATTAGTACGTTATGCAAACCAAAACGCACAAGGCGGTAGCAATACCACTTTTTACGAGTGGGCTTATATGTATAACATGATCACAGCTTCAAATAAAATTTTGGAGTTAGCAGACAAAACTACATTCAGTGGTACTGGTGCAGCTACCAAAAAAGCAACTGTTCAGGCTTGGGCATATTGGTGGAAAGGTTATGCATATAGCAGAATCGGTTCTACTTACTACGCGGGTATTATCCAAAACCAAGCGACAGATGCGGTTTTAACAAATGGTAAGTATGTGACTAAGGAAGCCATCATAGCAGAAGCTTCTTCTAACTTTGATAAAGCGGTAACTGCTTTAGGAGCTGCTACTTCTACTGCAGATTACACAGCAATCTTAGGAAAATTAATTCCAGCTAACTTACAAAAAGGTAAGGGTGGTATCTTAACGATCGATATGTGGAAGCGTAGTATCAATACTATGAAAGCACGTAATATCTTGGTAAACACAACTAAAGCTAGCATGTCTGCTGCTCAATGGAATGCAGTATTGACTTTAGCAAATGATGGCGTTAAATCAACAGACTTAATCTTTACAGCTCGTACAGATGCAAACGGAAGTTTCATCGAGTCTACAGTTGCTGATAAAGTTGGTCAAGCTGCAACAACTGGTTCAACAAATACTTATAAATTAAGTGAGCGTTGGGTACAGGATTTCGTAGCTGGTGATAAGCGTAAGGATCAAAACGTAATTACTTTAGCATCGGTTGGTTTGTTCAACACAGACCGCGGTAATGCATTCAATACACGTTATAGCTTAAAGTATGCTGGAACTGGTTTGACAGGAGTGTATACTTATGCAAACAATGTTATTGGTGCAAATGAAATTACAATTGCAGCTACATACGAAGAAAACGAATTAATGAAAGCAGAAGCTTTGATTATGACTGGACAAATTGACAAGGGCGCTGAATCTATCGATGCAGTAAGAACTTACCAAGGTGCAGGTTTAGCTGCATTGGGTACTGGTTTAACTCAAGCAGATGCCTACGAGCAATTAAGAAGAGAGCGTAGAATTGCATTGGCATTCAAAGGCTTATCTTTCTATGATGCGCGTCGTTGGGATATCATTGGTCCAGACAAGTCTCGTACTGGTGCTGTGGTACTTTCATCTACAGGTGTTGTTAGCACAAATGCTACAATCGTCTATGGTTTCTTAGACTATTGGGATGTTCCAGATAATGAGTTAGCTTACAATCCAGCTGAAGCAGGTTCTGCTCCAACTAAGAATCCTAAGCAATAATTTTATTTAGGTACTATTTTGAAACAAGACCCCTCGGGGTCTTGTTTTTTTATGCACCTATAGTACCTTTAAGGTATAAACCTGACGCTATGAAAAAGTCAATCCTTTCTATTTTCATCTTTTTATTAAGCTTCCAAATTTGTTTTGCGCAAAGCAATAGTATTTCAACCACAGGTAAATGGGGTCAACAGATTTTCCTGAGTGATGTGAATGGACAAGCTTTCGTTAACAAATATGAAGGCATCACAGGATCTGTCTATGATCAAACAGAATATCATTTAGCAAGAATCACATTAAAAGATGGCAGGGTGTACAATGATGTGAAAACAAGAATCAACCTATTAGAACAGGAAATTAATTTTATTGCATCTAATGGACAGGAAGGCTATCTTGGTAAAGGGATGGCTTCAGAAATTGCTTATATAGATAGTAAAGAAGCAACTCAGGATGCAAAAGTATTTCAATGCGGCTTCCCTCCAATTGACAATCAAAATAGAATCTCTTTTTATCAAATTTTATTCAACGGCAAAACAAGTTTGCTAAAATCGGTTTACAAAACAATCCAAGAACGCAATAACGACTTGTCTGGAGAACGCTTTAAAGAGTTTGCTACCTACGAAAATATGTATCTTTTGAAAGAAGGTACGATGGTCCGAATCAAAAAAGATAAATCTAGCATCATTGCATTATTTCAAGATAAAAAAGAGGCGATTACAAAATACATAGACGATCAAAAAATAAATTTTAAGAACGAAGCCAATTTAGTAGCCTTAGTAAAATACTACAATACTTTATAAATGGTTATTTTTGAAACCCCAGATTGGCTTTAGTTTACTTTTAAAAAATACTTCCCTTAGCCCAGTTCAATGCAATCAAAGTTTTAAAAAACTTCGTTTTAAGCTCATAGCCTTTTAACACAACCTCTATGTATTTAATTTCTCTATTATTCACTAAGAAGAGGCTGCTTTCTCCAATGTCAAATCTTTCCAATTCAACATCCAATAGTCTTTTGGTATTGTCAAGGCTTTTTTGATTGATTTTATATTGATTCCTGAATGCACTTAAAGCGGCATAATAGGTTTTAATTTTATTTTCAATCTCTAGTTTTGTTTGTCCAATCTCTAAATCTTGTTGTTCAATTTTTATTTTAGCTTGTTTTAAGTCACCTCTTGCCTGTCTTAAAAATAAGGGCAAGCCAAATTGTAAGCCTGCTTTGTAATTATTTTGATACAATGCAGTATTAAAAGGAGATACAAATTCATACCCCTTATTTAAAAAATTATAATTTACCCTAAGGGTGGGTAATAAACTTTGAGTTTTATACAGCTTATCAATTTCAAGTATATCCGACTTGAAAGCTAACATTTTAAGTTTTGGATGTATTTGATTCGCTTCTTCTATGACACTTAACAAAGCAGGTACAGTAAAAGCATCAATATCTACATTTATCCAACTACTATCTGGTTGAATGTTTTCATTTAAGGCATAAGGTAGTTCATTCTTATCCCATAAAAAATTACTTAAAAGACTTTGTGCTTCAATTAAATCCGACCAGGCTTCTGTTTGAAGGTTGAGTATATTTTGATACTGCAATACCCCTTCCACAGTATCTATAGCAGCCCTGTCTCCTGCTTGAAAGGATTGCTTAATAAAGTCTAATCTATTTTTGGTCTTAGCTAATACCTCAGTAAATAATTTTTGCTTCTGATGCGCATAAGCCCATGACCAATAAGAACTCGCGCCATCCAAAAACAAGTCATTTACAATCAATTGTCTTTCGGCTTGAGTTAGGTTGACTAAAATTTTACTTTGCGCTAAGTCGGACCTTCTTTTGTCAATAATTAAATCTTTCAATAGAGGAACAGAAACACCCAGATAACTACTTTTACCAAAAGTGTTTTCTCCAATTAATTTATCGCCATAATTATTTTCTAATCCTCCTTTGATTTCAATACCATACCAAGTAGGAATTTTTAATTCGGGATTGGAGTAAAAATAATAGTTTTTCCCGTCAAAGGTTTTCTGGTCATTCGAAATATAAAAAGCTGGATCAAATGCCCCCCTGTTACTCAAAAGAGTTGCTTTTGATAAATCAATTTTAAGCCCTGCTTGTTTAGCAATAGGGTGGAACTGATTCATTAATTCAAAAGTGTTGCTGATACTCAATGTATTTTGGCTATACAATACATTAGATGTCAATAAAAGGGCAACAAATAAGACGAGTTGATTACTTTTCATTTGTTTTGGTATCTTTTCCTTTTACTTCAACGGTATAAAAATCAGGAGGGAATCCATTCAATTGGCGCCATAATTCATACCAAATTGGCACATCGTTTAACAATGCAAACCCTTTTACCCCTGTTCCAATCTTTAAATTTGTTGGCCATTTTTTTTCTTTCTCATCTGGGATAATCAAGACCCTAAATTTACCAGATTCATTTCGGTTGGTTTCAATAGCGCTGATTTTTCCGGCAAATGTTCCATAACTAGAACTTGGCCATCCCGAAAATACAATTGCTGGGTACCCATCAAATTGTAATCGTACATCTTGACCTTTATTTAACAATGCCAAATCCATTGGTTTTACAAATAATTCTACAGCGTACAAAAACACATTGGGTACAATCTCAACAATCATTTCTCCTTCTTTCACTATTTCATTGATCCCTGCTTTTTTAGCTTTGATAATTTGTCCAGTTTGTGGGGCAACTAACCATTTTTGACTACCTCGAATACGATAGTTGCTTAATTCATTTTCATTTTTTGCAACTTCTGCTATAACAGTACTCTTATCTGTGTTGGAGCTAGCGATTTCACCCTTTAATTTGAACAACTTGTCATTCACATCTTGCTTAAGGGTATTTAATTCTATTCTTTCAATTAAAACATCCTGTTTTGCATTTAAGAATTTTTGTTGCTTTTCTTGAAAACCTGCTTTTGCTTTATTAAAGCTTTGTGTCCTTCTTTCATAATCCACTAAGGAGATGATGCCATCTTTCAACATTTTCCCAGCACGATTAAATTGATTGGTCCCTACTTCTAAGTCAATTTTTGCTGCAGCTAGTTCTGCACTATCAATTAAAACTTTTCTTTCGAGCTGTAGAATTTTATTTTTAATGGATGTTTCTTTTAATTTAAAACCTGCTTCAATCGCAATCAATTGTCCATTGATAGAACTGATTTTATTATCATAGAAATCCACTTTTTGTTTTTTAGCATTTAACTGATCATTGGTCCTTTCTATCAGTCTTGGGTCCAAATAATCGTCTTTGGTATCTGCTAATTCAACAATGGTATCTCCTTTTTGAACAAAGTCCCCCTCCTTCACCCACCATTTAATTATCTTTCCAGGAATAACACTATTAATTTGTTGTGGTCTTTGTTCTTGAAACTGTGTAGTGACGATACCTGATGTATTGATATTTTGAGTCCACGGGACAAATAAAATTAAAATTAGTAGAATGAATAACCCCCAGAATATATTTTTGATTCTACTTTCAATATCTACACTATAAATTGCGTTATAGGCAGAATATTTTTTATTCGTTGCTTCCTCCATATGGTCCGTCGTTTTTTTCATACAATTCTAATTTGAAGCATTTGAATTTTGAATGGATTTGATTTGTCCTTTCTCAAGCTGGATCACTAAATCACATTTAGTGATAATTGCAGGATCATTTGTCGTAAAAATAGTAGTGACATCCTTAAGGCCAAATAGATAGTTTTGTAAATTTTGTTTTTCATCTGCAGCAAAAAGCTTCATAGGTTCATCTAAAAGCAACAATGCTGGCTGATTGAGCAGTGACCTAGCAATCAATAGCTTTTGTACATTTGAAGAACTAAGCTCTTTACCTGTTGGTTCTAAATAAGTGTCAAATCCTTTATTTAAACCTTGAAAAAAAGGAGTTAACCCAACAATTTTAAAAGTATCCAAAACATCCTGTTCTTTGATAGCAGGATTGCCTAGGGTAATATTC
>Ga0214921_10002913_pt1 | contig 27021 bp, 25 predicted proteins | sample LL1505_MetaG_FD_177992 | JGI IMG/M metagenome (GOLD analysis project Ga0214921, IMG submission 177992) | Freshwater microbial communities from Lake Lanier, Atlanta, Georgia, United States - LL-1505 | ecosystem: Environmental > Aquatic > Freshwater > Lake | place: USA: Georgia | collected... | reverse complement strand
AGTTGTTTTGTATTTAGTCTTTTTTTCTTAGAAAAAAAAAAAACTGCTATAGTATTTTTATTATTCTTACTTTTTTTTGGGACAATTTTTCAAGTCAGCAAAAGTTTTCAGAGAAGTTTAATTATTATTGATGAAAATAATTCTTCTTATGCTCCTATTTTATTTACCAAGAGCATCTATAATGTTTTAAATATATTTTATAATAAAGATAAAGATAATGATATTGGTTCGAAAATCAATTCGCAAATTGATTATATAATTAAATATAAATCTGAAAAAGATGCTCTTTTATTTAGGATTTTTCATCCTTTAAATGTTTTCTCTATTGTCATAAAAAAAACACCAGAAAAAGTAAATTTTTATTATGGTAAAAGTTATGATGGTTTTGTCTATAAATTTTTACCAAGAATATTAGTTTCTTCAAAACCTGAAGAAATTTTTGGAAATTTTTGGGGTAAAAGATATGGACACCTATCAGAAACGGACAATGTTACTTCCTGGAATTTCCCTGTATTAGCGGAGTTTTATGCTAATTTTGGAACTATTGCATGTTTTATAGGCATGTTTCTTATTGGATGTTTTTTGAGACTTATTTCTGTACCAATCACTAATTATAAAAAAGACTTTGAGGGCAGTCTAATATCCATCTCCATCTTTTTTCAGTTTGTATATCAAGAATCTAACTTAACTTTTATTTTAGGTAATTTATATCTAAGTTTGATCTGTATTTTATTAATAACTTATATTATTAACAAAATTTTTAAATATTAGTAGTTTTTTGAATTTAATTTTTTAATAATATATTTTTTAGAATTAAAACATATTCGATTGTATTCTTTTTGATTCATAAAATAAAATTTCTTTATAATATCTGAGAATTCAGATTGATTATTTAGAGAAAATGAATTACCAGCATTATATTTTCCATTGTCATGCCAAGGCGTATTGCTAGAAAGTAAACATGGCCTAAAATGAAAAAAATTTTCAACAATCGCATGTCCAAAATTTTCATCTATAGTAGGCAGAAAAAATAAGTGATGTGAAAAAAAAATTTTACTTTTATTTTTATCAGAACAATAATTATTGTAAGTAATTTTGTGTTTTTTTTTTAAATCATTAATCATTTCGTTAAAGGACTCTTTGTTAATAAAGCATTTTCCATAAATATTTAATTCAATACTAATGTCTAAACTTTTTAATATTGTATAAACAAACCTAAAGTTCTTTTTCCAGAATATATTAGAAAAAAATAATATTTTTAGTTGTTCTGATTTTTTATCAACTTTTTTATATTTTAGACTAATTAATTTTTTATCTATTTTATTATTTATAATAAGATACTTATTTTTTTTAAAAAATTTAATAGAATTTTCTTTTTCGTAATTAGAAGTGTAAATTATAGTGGCATTTTTAATAAAAAACCTTGCTAAACATAGATATATTTTTTTTAGTATTTTTTTTTTTACTAAAACATTGTCATTTACCATTCCTCTTAAGTAAATTTTAAATTCTTTTTTATATATATATAACAGTATTATTAGTGGAAAAAATAAGAGCACATCAAAAATGCAGTGAATCTCTATTTCATCAGAATTTTTTACTACATTCAAAATAAGGTTAAATTTTTTTATAAGATCTGCTAAGTTTTTGATTACTATATTATTTATTTTTTTATCATTCCTTATGTCCTTTCCTGAGGGGCCGTGATCAATAATGCATATTTTTCTATAATTTTTTTTATTATATTTTAATTCATTAATAATTGAAGCGCTTGGACCAAATTTAATTTTATTATTTAAATCTTTCGTTATCAAGAGTTTGTTCATTTTTATAAAAATTATTTTAAGTTTATAATTTTATTGATTTTCTTTAATAAATTTCTGTAAATTAATTTTTAAGAATTCTTTTTGTTTTTTATTTATATTTGATGGCGTTGAGAATCCTTTTTTAATATAATTTTGATAATATTTTGTTTTTTTTAATCCTCCGTAAAGAAATAAATCATCTTTTTTTAATGAATTTACGAGATATTTTGAAGATGAAATCTTTAATAATGATTTTGTTAAAAAGGGAACTCTTATCTCCAAGGAGTACTTCATTGAAGCCCAATCCAAATCTTTTAGCACCTGATCTCTTAAATATACATTTATCTCTAAGCTTTTAATTTTATTATTAATAAATTTAATATCTGAGGTATATTCAGAAATTTTTTCTGATAGGTTTATTTCATTTTCTTCAATTAATATTTGATTTTCTTTAAGAAAATTTATTGCATCTTTTTTATTAAAAATTGATCTAAAGTTTATGTACATTTCTTCTAAATTATCAGAATTTTTAATCAAATTAGATAATTTTTGGATTTTATGATGTTTAAAGTTTAGTAAAAAACTAATTTTTTTTGGTATAATTTTTTTAAAATTATTAAAAAATCTTAAATATTTATAGCTTGGATAAGAGTTAAATATTTCATCTCCACCGAAGCCACCTAAGGCAACTTTAAAATTATTTTTATGAATAAATTGACTTATTAATAAAAATTGCAACCCATCAATTGATAAGGTGTCAGATAAATCATTAAAATTTTTATTTAAATTTAATATCTCATTATCATTTGCATAATAGGTTATATGGTTATTTAATTTAAAATTTTTTTTAATTTCATTGATTTCATCATCTTTTGTTTTTTTACAAAACTCATAACCTAGCGTAAAAGGAGTGATTAAATTATTTAAAATTTTTTGAATATAAATAGAGTCAATTCCACTAGATAGCATTAGTGCTAAAGGAACGTCCGATTGAGTATGTTTAATAATTTGTTTATTCAGCTCATGAAAAAAATCATCCTTAGTATAAATTATTTCGCTATTTTCAGAATCTCTAATAATAGAAGTAACCGTTTCAATGTTTTTGATTCTAAAATCTAAATTATCTTGTACTATTAAAATGTTGCCAGGTTTTAAAGATAGTATATTTTTATATGGAGTATTAGGTTCTAAAATACTTCCTTTTATTAAGTAATCAAAATAAGAATTATAATTAATTTTATTTAAATTTTTAAAAACTTTTACAATCGATTTTAATTCTGATGAAAATATAAATTTATTATCAAAAAAAGAGTAGTATAAGGGTTTTATACCAAAAGTATCACGGGCTAATATAATTTCTTTTGTTTTGAGATCATATATGCATATTGCATACATACCCTCTAACATTTTAAAACTTTCAAATCTATAATTTTTAAATAATCTTAGAATTACTTCTGTATCAGAAGTTGTGATAAACTTTTCTCCTATAGATATTAATTTTTCTTTTATTTCTAAAAAATTATAAATTTCTCCATTAAAAGATATAATTAGATCATCAAATTTCATTGGCATATCAGATCTTTTGTCTAAATCTAGAATCTTTAAACGAGTTGTTCCAATATAAAGATTTTTATCATGATAATAATTTTGTGAATCGGGTCCCCTGTGATGGATGTTATTCAAAACTTTTAAAAATTTTTCTTTTATCTCATTATTAGATTGAGAGTTTTGAAATTTTATTCCGCAGATACCACACATATGCTTTAATTTTTTTTATAAACTAATTTTTAAATATAGTTGATTAAATCATTATATTAATGTTTTGTTTGATACTATTTATTAATAAATAAAAAAATCTTAATAAGTAAAGTATAGATATTGTAAATAAAACTTTTTCAAGATACCAAGTTTAAAAATGAATATTTTTGTAATAATTTTGTTTTATAAATAAATAATGACTTATATTTTAGGTTTGAATTTATTTCACGCCGATTCTTCAGCTTGTATTTTTAAGGATAATAAATTGATCTGCGCAGTAGAAGAAGAAAGATTTACAAGGATAAAGCATTTTGCAGGTTTGCCAATAAAATCAATTGAGCATTGTTTAGATCTGGCTGGAATAAAATTACAAGATTTAACTAGTATAGTTGTAAACCAAAATTCTAAATCAAATATTTTTAGAAAAATACTATTTTTATTAACTCATAAAATCAGAGTAGATTTTTTTATTGATAGAATAAAAAATCGCTTAGATAAAAAAAATAAAAATATTTTAATTCCACTTAGTGAAAAATTTGGAAAATTTTCAGGAAGTCTGAATTTTATAGATCATCATCAATGTCATTTAGCTTCAGCTTATTATCCAAGTGGTTTTAAAGAGGCTGTCGCAATTTCGGTTGATGGATTCGGAGATTTCTGCAGCACAGTAGTAGCTTTTGCTCACAATGATAAAATTGATATAAAAAAAAAAGTATATTTTCCACACTCTTTAGGTATTTTTTACCAAGCTTTAACTCAGTTTTTAGGTTTTGAAAATTATGGCGATGAATACAAGGTTATGGGATTAGCTCCTTATGGTGAATTAAATTATTTAGAAAAAATTAGAAATTTAATAAAAATTAATCATAAAACTAATTTATTTGAGCTAAAGTTAGAATATTTTGTTCATCATAGAGAAAATATTAATTTTCAATGGAAAAATGGCAGTCCAGTATTTAAAAATATTTTTAGTAATAAGTTAGTCGAATTACTTGGTGAGCCTCGTAAGCATAATGATCCATTATTACAAAAACATAAAGATATTGCCAGAGCTACCCAGCAAATTTACGAAGAAGTTTTTTTTAATATTTTACGAAATGCCCAAGAAACTTATAATTGCGAGAACCTTGTTTTAGCAGGAGGGTGCGCAATGAATTCTTCTGCTAATGGAAAGATATTAAAAAATACAGAGTTTAAAAATATTTATATTCCTTCTAATCCCGGAGATGGTGGAGGCGCTGTAGGAGCGGCTATTTCTAAGTTAGAAAAAAAATATTTAGGATTGATTGCAAATAATGATTTTGCTTATACCGGTATTGAGTATGATTCAGCAAGTATTGAGAAGGCAATTAATGAATTTGATTTGTTTAATAATTTTAAAGTTGAAAAATTAACTTTAGAGGAGCTTATTGAGAGCACAACTAATCATTTGTTAAGCTTAAAAATAATAGGTTGGTTTCAGGGTAAAATGGAGTGGGGACCCAGAGCTTTAGGTAATAGATCAATATTAGCCGATCCAAGAAATATCAAAATAAGAGATCTAATTAATTTAAAGATAAAGAAGAGAGAAATCTTCAGACCGTTTGCTCCTGCTATTATTGATAAATATGTTCAAGATTGGTTCGATATTCCTAACAGTAGTGCAAAACCTGTACCATTTATGAGTGAAGTCTATAAAATAAAAAAAGATAAACAGTTACTTATACCGGCAGTTACCCATGTTGATGGAACTGGAAGACTTCAAACGGTAAATGAAAAAAATAATAAAATATTTTACTTATTAATAAAAAATTTTTTTAAAAAAACAGGCGTGCCCATTTTATTAAATACTTCATTTAATGAAAATGAACCTATAGTAAACAACCCAAATGAAGCAATTAGCTGTTTTCTTAGAACTAAAATGGATGTTATAGTTTTAGGTAACTGGATTATTACTAGAAAGTAATTTGAATAAAATTTCTATTATTACAGTTTGTTTAAATAGTGAAAAAACAATAGAAAAGACTATCAATTCTATTTTAGACCAAGATTATCCTAATAAAGAAATAATAATTATAGACGGGCAGTCAACTGATCGAACTTTAGAGATAATTAATAAATATAAAAATGATATCAAAATTATAATTAGCGAAAAAGACTCAGGTCTTTACTATGCCATGAATAAAGGAATTCAATTGGCTGCAGGAGAAATTATAGCAATTCTTAATTCTGATGATATATTTTATGATAAAAATGTTCTAAAAAATATTGCAAATTGTTTTGCAACTCATTCAAATGTAGAAATCATATTAAGCGACACTTATATTGTTAACAATTTAGAAGATAAAAAAATTATAAGAAAATATGAAGTAAAGAATTTTAAAGAATGGCACTTAAGGTTTGGCATATCTCCCCCACATCCTTCCTGTTTTATTAAAAAATCAGTTTATTTGCAGCATGGTTTATTTGATTCTATTTTTAAATATGCTTCTGATTTTGAATTATTATTTAGATTTATATATAAAAAAAAAATTAGATTCGTAAAATTAAAAACGCCTACTGCACTTATGTCATCAGGCGGATTAAGTAATCGAAATTTTTTAAGTATAATAAATTCATCTAAAGAGATTAATTTGGCGATAAATAAGAATGGATATTATTCGAATTTATTTTTTGTTTTGCTAAGATTGCCCTATAAGTTTACTCAATATTTTTTATAAAGATGACATTATTAAAATTTGAAAAAATAATTAATAAAATTTTATTTGCTCTATTTTTGCTTATTCCATTTGCACTCATTACTGGATCTTTTTTACCCGATCTATTTTTAAGTTTATCTGCAGTCTTGCTTATTGTTCTATTAGTTAAAAAAAATCAATTGGAATTCTTTAAAAATAAGTTTTTTTTTTATTTTTTATTTCTTTATTTTTTATTTATTTTTAGCTCCCTTATTTCCTCGAATATTAGACTTTCAATTGAAAGTTCAGTTTTTTATATAAGATTTATAGTTTTTATTTTTGTTACTATTTATTTAATAGAAAATAATAAAAATTTTTTTAAATATTTATTCTATATTATGATTGTAATTTATTCTGTCTTATTTTTAGACACTTTATTTCAATTTTTTTATGGAAAAAATATTATTGGGCTTTATTACTTAAATGAGTCTAATTATAGAAATACAAGTTTTTTTGGAAATAGAGGAGTATTAGGAAGTTATACAATACGTTTATTACCATTATTATTAGCTTTAATATCAATTAAATTTTATAAAAATTTACTCTATAAAAAATATCTTATAATTTTATTTTTCTTTCTTTCCGGAGCAATAATATTATTAAGTGGTGAAAGAACAGCTTTTTTTTTATTTTGTATTTTAGTTTGTTCTACGTTTATTTTTATAAAAGAACTTAGAGTGCAAATTTCTTTATTCTGTCTGATATTTTTACTGTTTACAATTTTAGCTTTATCAAGTTCAGAAAAATTATATGGAAGATTTATTAAGCAACCTATTGATCAAATGTTTGTTAAAAGTAATCCAGAGGCCCGTCCCAATGAAACTAGTAAGAAAAAATTTATTATCTTTAGCAGCATTTATGAAAGTCATTATAAAATTGCAATCAAAATGTTTAAAGAAAAGCCTATATTTGGTCATGGTCCGAAGATGTTTAGGCATTATTGCAGTCAATCAGAGAATTATTTAGCAGACGGTGCCTGCACAACTCATCCACACAATGTTTTTTTGCAATTGTTGTCAGAGACTGGTCTCGTTGCAACATTTCTTATATATCTTTATTTTTTTTTTATTATTTTCAAATTACTTAGTAATTTATTTGTTAAATCTGAAGAAAAGATTGATCAATCAACTATTTTTCTAATGATCTTGTTAATAATAAATTTATTTCCTTTTTCACCATCAGGTAATTTTTTTAATAATTGGTTGAATGTTATATACTATTACCCGTTAGGTATACTTTTTTATTTATTATATAAAAAAAAAATTAAATGATGATATTTATTTTAATTTTTATTTTAAGTTTTTTGTTTGTAATTTTTAATGATAAAATTTCAAAATTAGTTAATATTTATGACTATCCTGATCAAAAAAGAAAATTACATAAAGTTGTCTCCTCTCCTATAGGCGGAATACTAATTTTTTTAATTACGATCCTTTTTATTATTGATTTATTTTTTTTAAAAAAGTTTTTTCTTGGTAATAATATCTCTCTTACAGGCAGAGAAACTTTAGTATTTATTTTTGGATCGTTTCTAATATTTTTTATAGGATTTTTAGACGATAAATATAATTTAGAGCCAAATAAAAAATTTTTATTTTTTTCTTTATTATATTTTTCTTTTATGTTGTTGGATAAAAATTTAATAATTTCAGAAATATTTCTAAACGATTTTAGAAAAAGTATAGAATTAAAAGAATTTTCTATTTTTTTTACAGTCCTTTGTTGTTTATTATTTTTAAACGCTCTGAATATGTTTGATGGAATTAATTACCAAGTCGCAACTTACTCTATGATAATTTTTTCTATTTTTTTAATTAAAGGAGCGTTTATAACATTAAGTATAGCCGTAATAATTGGACTCATTTTTTTCATATATTTAAATTATAAAAAAAATATTTTTTTGGGAAATTCTGGAACATTTCTGTTAGCATTTTTAATTTCTTATGTTTTTATTAGAACCTATAATTCAACGAGATATATTTTTGCAATCGAAGAGATTTTTGCAATAATGTTTCTTCCTGGAGCAGAATTACTTCGTTTGTTTTTTTTTAGAATAATCAAAGGAAAAAATCCTTTTAAACCTGACAGAAATCATATTCACCACCTTTTATTGACATACACAAATTCTTTTAAAGCCTTTATAATTAACCTAGTATTTATAATATTAGGAATAATTTTTTTTTATTTTTTTACTAATAAAATATTATATTTTATTATTTTATTTTTAATTTATTTTATTTTTATTTTATATTTATCAAACAAGGTTAAGAAAAGTTGAGCAGAACTTTTGACATTTTTCTGGCTTTCTTTTTTTTATTTTTTTTGACACCTTTTATACTTTTAATCTCTATTTTAATTAAAATTTCATCTAGAGGTTCAATAATTTACTGGTCTAAAAGAATAGGAAAAAATGGCAAAATATTTTTGATGCCTAAATTTAGAACTATGTTATCTAGCACGAAAGCTATTGCTAGCAACAAACTTAAAGACCCAAAAAAAAAAATAACATTCGTAGGTAATTTTCTTAGAAAACTTTCTTTGGATGAAGTTCCTCAGTTTTATTCTGTTCTTAAAGGAGATATGTCAATCGTCGGTCCACGTCCAGCTTTATATAATCAAAAATATTTAATAAAAAAAAGATATAAATTGGGAATTTATAAAATAAAACCAGGTATTACAGGATTGGCGCAAATTAACGGTAGAGATAAAATTTCTGTTCATAAAAAAATTTATTTTGATTATCAATATCTTATTAATAAAAACTTAATCTTGGATATAATTATAATTTTCAAGACTTTTTATAAAATATTTGATTTTAAACAAATTACTCACTGATGAATTTCTATCTAAATAATATTCTTGTAAAATTAAAAATGCCAATACTAATTATTATAGATATTTTTCTTTGCAATTTAAGTTTAGTAATTTCTTATTCTTTGAGACTTGAAAAATTCTATATGATTTATGAGATAGATAAAGAAATTTTATTATATTTTAATTTTATTTTTTTATTAATTTTTTTTTATTGTAGATTTTATAATGTAGTTTTAAGGTTTTTCAGTGTTTTTAATATAAAAAAAATTATTCAATATTTTTTAATATATTTGATTTTAATCATTGTTTTTGCATTTCTTACTTATAATAAATTTTATTTACCAAGATCAATTATACTACTTCATAGTTTTATTTTTTTTATTTTTATATTATCGGTAAGAATATTTTATAGTTATTTTGTTAATTTAAAGAAAAACGTTTCTCATAATAATGTAGTTCTTATTTTGGGTGTCAATGAAGTTAGTATTAATCTTTCTAAAAACATATTTGAATTTACTAATAATAAAATTATAGGATTTGTTGAAGAAAAGAAAGATTTTAATTCAAGAGAAATTAATGGCTTAAAAGTACACAATATAAATTCATTAGAAAATTTAATTTTTAAATTTAAGGTAACTGATTTATTAGTTACAAAAGAGAAATTAAATTTAAAAGAAAAAAGTGTTATAGATAAATTAAGAAAAAATAATACTGTCAGAATATTTAATATTCATAAATATGATTTTTATATTCCCCATTTATTAAGAAAATCTAGTAATAATGTAGATCTTAAATTTTCTGACATAATTCAAAGAGAAGAAATTTCTTCAAAAAAAGAGCTGCTAGCCAAAGTCATTCATAACAAATCAATTTTAATAACAGGATCTGGAGGCTCGATTGGTAGTGAACTTTGTAATCAAATTATTAATTTAAAACCTAAGCATTTGTTATTAATGGATAATTCAGAGTTAAATTTATATAATTTAGAAGAGAATTTAAATTATAAAAAAAATTTACGCCTAGAATTTATACTTGGAGACTGTTCCGATCCAATTATTCTAGAAAAAATTTTCAAAAAAGTAAAAATTGATATTATTTACCATGCGGCAGCTTATAAGCATTTGAGTATTTTAGAGAGTAATATTTTAGTTTCATTTAAGAATAACGCATTATCAACTTATCATTTATGTCACAAATCTATCAAATACAATGTTAAAAATTTTATTTTAATAAGTACTGATAAGGCAGTGAATCCCAAAAGTGTCCTTGGACTTTCTAAAAGAATAAGTGAAAAAATTGTTTTAGCTTTTTCAAAATACAATTCCAAAACCAATTTTAGCTGTGTTAGATTTGGAAATGTAATAGGTTCTAGCGGATCTGTTATCCCACTTTTTAAAAGACAAATTATTTCAGGAGGGCCCGTCACAGTTACAAGCAAGAAAGTTAGCAGGTATTTTATGTCAATTTCTGAAGCGGTTGTATTAATACTGCAATCGACAACAATTGCTAAAACAGGAGATATTTTTGTTTTGGATATGGGAAGACAAATTAATATTTATGATATAGCTGTAAGAATGATTAATCTTATGGGTTATAGTTTGAAAAATAAAAAAAATCCAAATGGAGATATCGAAATTAAAATTATTGGCTTGAAACGAGGAGAAAAATTAGCAGAACAATTATATTTAGGATCTAAAAAATCTGTTTTAATAGAGTCAAAAAAATTTAAAAAAACTAAAATTAAAGAATTATTTAGATGCATTGAAGAAACAGAGGTTGGTCAGAGATATGTATTTAAAATTAAAAAATATCTTAATAAATATAATCTAATTAAAACTAAAAGAGATTTACAAAAATTATTGTAAAATTATTGGTTGCGGGGCTTGGATTTGAACCAAGGACCTTCAGGTTATGAGCCTGACGAGCTACCAGACTGCTCCACCCCGCGAAATATTTTATAGAATATAGCTTAAACTAACTTATTTAAGCAATTAATTTATTTCTAATAAAGATTTTAGATTTTTATTTATTGATTTCGTAAAATTTGTAACCGTTTTTTACAGAAAAAGATACATTATTTACAATATAATTTGTACAGGGTGCAGAATTGTAGTGGCACTCCTGATTTGCAAGATAGTAAAAAATTAAATCATTATAATATATTGGTTTTGTAACAATTTTAGAATTAGTTGGATCTGAATAAATTTTTGGCCATGGATAGTTGTAATATTGATAATCAAAATTTCTGTAAATTCTTAAAATATTTTTTAAAATAAAAGTAAATATTATAAAAAAAATTAATAATTTAAAAAATTTTAAAATTTCCTTAAGATCTATATTTCTAATATAATCTCTTAAAATAAAGATATTTAAACTAGTAAAGAATATTATTATATAAGAGGATCCGTATCTAAAAACTGGAAATTTCAAAAACCAAACTAGAGTTCCGACAAAAGAAACTCCAATTAAATATAATAATTTTTTATTTTCAGAGCTAAATAATTTTTCTTTTTTATATTTTTTTTTTTTTAAACACTTAAGTATTAAGATATCAATTATTATCAAAAATATTAAAAAAATTGACAATTTTTTTAATATATCTAAACCATGATGACTTGACCATACTGGAAGCCATGTAAATCCTTTTACATAATCTTGCTGCGTAATATTTGAATCTTTTTGATCAGGCCATCCCTTGGTCCATGCCTCATTATCCAAGCTCTGTAATTTTGAATTAATAAAAAATTTTTCATCATTGCTATACCAGCTAAGCTCTGAGAAGCAGGTTCTTGCTATTGGATATACTAAACAGCCAGATGTAATTATATTTTTGATTAACCATAATAATAAAAATATAATTGCATAAATATTTGTTTTATTTAAAAAATTATTTTTTTTTGTAAAAAAGAAAATATAATAAAGTGGTATTGCGAAGACTCCAATAAGAGTTGGTTTATTCATAAAAACAAAAACACTTAGCAAAATAAGTTCTTTTATTGTTATTTTATTTTCTTTTGATTTAATATTTTTTATAAAAATTGATGAAATAAATATTAATAATAGATGTCCAAGTGCATCATTACCAAATTCACTATAACGATTATATCCGTAAAAAATATAGGCAAGTATAAGAAATATATATAATGAATAAATTTTATTTTTTTTAAGTTCATCGTATATTTCCGCCATAAAATAAATTATTAATAAAGAAAAAATTGAAGCAACTGGCAATAAAATTCCGTTATCTTTAAATAAATTATTATTATAGATAGCGTTTAAATATTGAACTATTGAAATATGTCCAAATCTAAAATGAATATTAGCTATACCAAAAATTATTTTATTTTCATTTATAATTTTAGTGTATGGAAGATGATAAAGCCCTGCATCAGGTCTATAAATATTATCCAATATTAATATTAATGTTGTAATAGCTCCCGAAATAATACTAATTATTAATGTTTTTTTTAAAGTTTTTTTTTTAAAAAAATAAATTGTAGAAAATATTAAAAAAACAAAGAAAACAATAGATGAAATATTTTGATCAATTGGCAAAAAAAAGTTTAAAAATAAACTTAAAAACGATAATACTACAGATCCAAATATTCCTATTTTACAGATCTCAGATATTGAAACTGTTCTATTTTTAATTAAAGCGTTTCCGCAAGTGATTAAATATAAAGAGGATATAATTGAATATATAAATATATAAATCATGAATTAAATTTATTTAAATGTTAGCAAAAATTATTAAAAAAATTCAATATATTATTATTAGAATAATAGAAAGTTATCCATCGATTAATACGATAATATTAAATAATATAAATTATTTTAAATTATTTTTACCTCACGACAAAGATTATTTAGGTTTAAAGATTTTATTTGCAGAAAAAAAGATATTTAATGGTATTTTTGTAGATGTAGGAGGGAACACCGGCTCTTCTATTTTAAGTTTTAGAAGTATGGGCTTTCAAAATTCAATATATTCTTTTGAACCCAATTTACTTTTATTTCAAAAATATCTTAAAAGATTAAAGAATAATATAAGTAATATTAGAATTTATAATACCGCTTTAAGTGATAAGAATGGTTTTTTAACGTTTTATATTCCTTTTATCAAAAAAGAGAGCATTCATTATTTTGCAAGTTTCCATAAAAATTATGTAAAATTTAGTATGAAGAATACCTTTCCTGGAAAAACATTCAGACTCTTTAAAAGAAAGATAAAAGTAATCAAGTTAGATAATTTAAAAATTAAAAAAAAAATTAATCTAATCAAGATCGATTCTGAAGGGCATGATTTGCAGGTTGTTAAAGGCGCCAGAAAAACTATAAAAAAAAATAAACCTTTTTTACTCATAGAATATAATCAGGAATTGTATTCTAAAATTTCTAGAGAATTAGGAAAAGATTTTAGACCATATTATTATTCAATAAGTAATAATAATTTTGTTGCAATTAATCCTAGTAATATTGATAAATTATGTAGATTTGGTCATAAAGATTTATTATCAATAAGAAATGTTTTCTACATACCAATAAGCAAATTAGAATTATTAAATTGTTAGTTTCTATTATTATTCCCGTTTATAACGAAAAAAATTGTATAAAGAAAATTTTACTAAAAATTAATAAAATTAATAAAATTAATAAAGAAATTATATTGGTTGATGATTTTTCTATAGATGGAACAAGAGATATTCTTATTAAGAATAAGAAACTTTATTCAAAAATAATTTTTCTAGATAAGAATTACGGCAAGGGTTATGCTTTAAGAAAAGGTTTTGCAATTGCCAAAGGAGATATAATTCTTATTCAGGATGCTGATTTAGAATACGATCCTAATGATTATACTAAACTTCTTAATCCTATAATTAATTCAAAAGAAAAGGTAGTTTATGGTTCTAGAGTTCTGCCAGGAGGATTAAGAAATAGACCCAAAACAATTGATACAATCATAAGAATGATGGCAAACCATTTTTTAACTTTTTTATCCAATTTATCAAATAATCAAAAATTAACAGATGCTCATACCTGTTATAAAGTTTTTAAAAGAAATTTACTAAAGAAAATAAAACTTGAAGAAAATGGTTTTAATTTTTGTCCTGAGTTTACAGCTAAAATTTCTCATTTAGGAATTAAAATAGCAGAGGTTCCAATTAATTATAATGGCAGAACACACAAGGAAGGAAAAAAAATTTATTTTATTGATGGTATTAGGGCTATAATGGCTATATTAAAATATAATCTTTTATTTAAATATAAAAAAAACACATATTATTAAATATAAAATGAAGAAAATTGCTTTAATATTTGGGGTTACAGGACAGGATGGTGCCTATTTGTCAGAATTTTTATTAAAAAAAAAATATATTGTACATGGCGTTAAAAGAAGATCTTCTTCTATTAATACATTTAGAATAGATCATATTTATCAAGATCCTCATTTAAAAAAAAGAAATTTTATTCTTCATTATGGTGACATTAGCGATTCAATTTCTGTTTCAAGCATTATTAACAAAGTTTTACCTGATGAGATTTATAATCTTGCTGCACAATCACATGTTGGTGTTTCTTTTGAAATTCCTGAATATACGGCTAACGTTGATGGCATTGGAGCACTAAGAATCTTAGAGACCATAAGACAAAACTCTTTTAAAAAAAAAATTAAATATTATCAGGCTGGAACATCAGAAATGTACGGGGGAAACTCTTTAGAAAAATTTCAAAATGAAAAAACAAGATTTTATCCAAGAAGTCCCTATGGAGCTGCAAAGCTCTATGCTCATTGGATCACAGTTAATTATAGAGAATCATATAATATTTTTGCGTGTAATGGCATATTATTTAATCATGAAAGTCCTATCAGAGGAGAAACTTTTGTAACAAAAAAAATAGTGAGTGGTCTTTGTAAAATAAAAAGAAATCAAATTAAAAAAATATATTTAGGAAATTTATATGCAAAGAGAGACTGGGGTCATGCAAAAGACTATGTGGAAGCTATGTGGAAAATGATGCAGCAAAAAAAACCTGATGATTATGTAATTGCTACAGGAAAACAATATACAGTAAAACAATTTATAAATTTAACTGCAAAGCAATTAAAAATTAAAATTAATTGGAAAGGAAAAGGAGTTAATGAAAAGGCTTATTCAGAAGATGGCAAAGTAATAATTGAAATAGATAAAAAATATTTTAGACCATCAGAAGTAAATAGTTTGTTAGGGTCATCGATTAAAGCACGTAGAATTCTTAAATGGAAACCAAAAATTAATCTACAAATGCTCATAAAAGATATGATTAGCCATGAAAAATGCTAAAATTTATGTTGCTGGTCATACAGGGTTAATTGGTTCTGCCATTATTAGAAAATTATTAGAAAATAATTATAGGAATATTATAACGGTTAATAAAAATGATCTCGATCTTAGAAATCAAGCGAGTGTTTTTCAATTTCTAAAAAAAAAAAAACCAGATTATGTAATATTAGCAGCAGCAAAAGTAGGGGGTATATTTGCTAACAATAAATACAGAGCTGAATTTATATACGATAATTTAGCAATCCAAAATAATATAATCCACGGTTCATTCATAAATAATATTAAAAATTTAATATTTTTAGGCTCAAGTTGCATATATCCTAGAGAAAGTAGACAGCCTATTAAAGAGAGTTACTTACTTACAGGAAAACTTGAAACTACAAATGAACCTTATGCTATAGCAAAAATTGCAGGCATTAAAATGTGCGAGAGTTATAATTTTCAATATGGCACAAATTATAAGTGCCTAATGCCTTCAAATTCATATGGAATAAATGATAATTTTGACCCTAAAAGTTCTCATTTTTTTCCAGCGCTAATAAGAAAAGTACATGAAGCAAAAATATATAATAAAAATTATATTACTTTGTGGGGAAGCGGCAGAGCAAAAAGAGAATTAATTTTTTCAGAAGATGTCGCGGAAGCCTGTATTTTCTTTATGAAAAAGAAAACAAAAGAAACATTAATAAATATAGGAACTGGAAAAGATTTTAGCATTAAGTACTATGCAAATTTTATAATTAAAAATTTAAACTGCAATATTAAAAAGATTAATTTTGATAAATCCAAGCCAGACGGAACTTTAAGAAAATTATTAGACGTTTCTTTGGCTAAGTCTTATGGTTGGAAAAGTAAAATTAATTTACAAAAAGGACTTTTAAAAACATATAAACATTTTTTAAGTAAGGAGTCTGGTTGATAAAATTAAATAACGAATATCTTTTTTTAAAAAATTATAAACCTGATAAGCCCTTAATTATTTTTACTGGCCATCCTAGAAATTGGAAAGTTATAGCAGAGTATAATAAAAAATTTATTAAAAAACTTAATGCAAATGTTATTATATCAGCCTGGACAGATACGCAATTCAAGAAAAAAAAAGATTCAGGTTTTAAAGAAAAAAAAGATTTTTTAGATTTAATTGATTTTTTTAAACCAATTTATCTTGATATTCAAAAGTTTAATGTGAAGTTAACTTATAAATTGTTTGGTAAAACTAACGCTTATGATAAAATTTTATTTTATGCAGCATTATCTACTCGTGGTCAAGTTTATAAAATTTATAGATCGTTATTAATAGTCAAAATTATAGAAAAAATTTTAAAAAAAAAATTTAAAATTATTATTAAATCTAGATTAGATTTTATAATTTTAAATTTTAATTTAGAAAAAAAATTAAAAAAAAATTGTATTTATTTTGAGCATAGTCAATCTGGTATTCATCAGTTATCAGATAGATTTTTTTATGGAAGCAGAAATGCACTATTAAATTTTTCTAAATATTTATTAAATTTTTCTAGAACAGTACATAAAATAAAGATATATAATATTCACAATATTCCAGTTAATGAAAGTTTTTTTAAAATTTGTTTTGATAAATATAAAATACCTTATAAATTATTTTTTCCAATTAGCAGTTTGTGGAAACATCAATTTAAACCCAGTAAATTGACAATATTTTTTATTATTTTAAGGACTTTATATAAATATATAAGACACAGACTGATATTTATAAGAAAATTTCTTCATTAATCTTTAGATGATAATTTAATTACTTTACAAAAATAGATTATTTAATGTATATCTTCTCTGCCTGGTGATTATTGCAAAGGAGTAACACCCGATCCCATTCCGAACTCGGCAGTTAAGCCCTTTAGCGCCAATGGTACTTTGTCTTAAGGCACGGAAGAGTAGGTCGTTGCCAGGCTTTATAAAACTAAATGCATATTTTTATTACGGGTATAGCAGGATTTTTAGGTTCAAACCTTGCTGAATTTTACTCTAACAAAGGCTTTAAAGTTTCTGGTTGTGATAATTTAGTTGGTGGCAGCCTAGATAATATTAATCAAAAAAAAATAATTTTTTTCAAAGCTAATTGCGAAGACTTTGATGTGATGAAAGAAATTATCAAAGACGTAGATGTAGTGTGCCATGCAGCTGCTTATGCCCATGAGGGTTTATCTAGTTTTTCTCCAGTTTTAATATGTGCTAATAATGTGACTGGATCAACTTCAGTTTTTACAGCTGCTATTGTAAATAAAGTAAAACGTATAGTTTATTGTTCTTCAATGGCGAGATATGGAAGAATTAAAGTTCCATTTAGAGAAGATGACAAATTAAACCCCGTTGATCCATATGGTGTTTCAAAAGTTGCAGCAGAAAATATTCTTAAAATATTAAGTAGCACTCATAATATTGAATATAACATTGCAGTACCTCATAATATTATAGGACCAAAACAAAAGTACGATGATCCTTATAGAAATGTTGTTTCTATTATGATTAATCTTATGCTCCAAGAAAGAAATCCAATTATTTATGGAGATGGAAATCAAAAAAGAACTTTCTCAGATATAGATGATTGCATCTATTGTCTAGATAGGCTGATTACTGATCCTAATATTGTTTCGCAAGTTATAAACATAGGTCCAGATGAAGAGTTTATTAGTATAAATGAATTGTATGGCCTGTTAAGCAATAAGTTAAAATTTAATTTAGAGCCTAAGTACGTAGAAGATCGTCCTAATGAGGTTAAAGAAGCGACATGTTCAGCAGACAAAGCCAGAGAAATTTTGGGTTACAAGACTAAAGTTAACCTTAGCCAATCTATTGATAAGATTATAAAATATATTAAAGAGAAAGGTCCTAAGAGTTTTCAATATAATTATCCTTTAGAAATTAATAATGAAAAAACTCCTTTGACATGGAAAAAAAAACTATTTTAATTGCATAATTAGGTGTTATAAAGAGATCATGAAAGTTGTAAGTTCATTAAAATCTTTAAAAAAAAGAGATATAAATTGTAAAGTTGTCAGAAGAAGAGGTAAGCTCTACGTAATTAATAAAAAAAATCCTAAATTCAAGGCAAGACAAGGCTAGCATTATGATGGATGTAAACGCTCAAAAAGAAACTTGGTCTAATTTTAAGAAATTAACTATCTATATCTCTGTATCTATCGTTGTTATTTTGTTGTTGATGGCTATTTTTTTATTGTAGATAATGAAAATAAGATCCGCAATTTAGAGTGATGGGATTAAAAAAGTATTTTCTTTAGTACTATTATTTAAAAAAAATGTCAGAAGATATTAATAAAAATTTATATGCGAAATCTGGTTTATGAAAAAAAAAATTTTATTAGTAACGGGTTCGTCAGGATTGGTTGGTTCGGAATCCGTATCCTTTTTATATAAAGATTATGATTTAGTTTATGGAATAGATAATAATCAAAGAAAGATATTTTTTGGAAAAAACGGGGATATTTCTGCCAGACAAAAAGAAGTAATAAAAAATGTTAAAAATTACCGTCATTTAAATTTTGACATTAGAGATAGAAAAAAAATTTTCGAAGTATTTAAAAAATTAAAACCGGAGCACATTATTCATTGTGCGGGACAACCTAGTCACGATTTAGCAGCTAGAATACCATTTGATGATTTTAACACGAATGCCGTTGGTACCCTTAATCTTTTAGAGGCAGTTAGACGTTATACCCCAAAAAGTGTTTTTGTTTTTTTATCTACCAATAAAGTTTATGGAGACGGCCCAAATTACTTAAAAATTAAAGAATTGAAGTCTAGATATGTTTTTTTAGAAAAAAAATATAAATTAGGAATTTCTGAAGATTTTAAAATTGATCAATGTACACATTCTTTTTTTGGTGTATCAAAACTTTCAGCTGACATTATGGTTCAGGAGTATGGAAGATATTTTAATATTTATACCTGCAGTTTGAGAGCTGGATGTATTACAGGCCTTAATCATTCAGGTGTAGAGCTGCATGGATTTTTAAACTATTTAGTGAAAGTAAATTTAGAAAAAAAAAAATATAAAATATATGGATATAAAGGTAAGCAAATTAGAGACAATATTCATTCAGCAGATTTAGTTAATTTTATTAGATATTTTTTAGACAAGCCAAGATTTTCTGAAGTTTACAATATAGGAGGTGGATTGGAAAATACAATTTCGATCATTGAAGCAATAAAATTAATAAGCAATATTTCTAGAGTAGAAACAAACTATGAGTATGTAAAAACTCCAAGAATTGGTGACCATATTTGTTATTATTCAAATTTATCAAAAATTAAATCACATTTTCCTAAATGGAAGATTAGAATAAAAGTTCCAAATATTTTGGAAGAAATTATTGAAAAAAATAAATATATAAAATCTTGGCAGTAATAATTAATTTAAAAGACGGTTTGGGCAATCAGATGTTTCAATATGCCATAGGGTACGCTCTTTCAAAAAAAAACAAAACAGAACTTAAGTTAGACTTGAGGACATTTGAAGAAAAAAGAATTAATCCTCCACAAGGTTACGTTCAAAGAACATACGATCTAGATATTTTTGGTATTGTTCCTAAAGAACCTTCCTATATTGACCTGATAAAGACTTTTCAATTAAATAAAAGATATGTTGTTAGATATAATATTAATAAATTTTTAGATAAATTTAATTTTATAAATATTCTTGAAAGAGGAAGAGAGTTTGAAACTAGAATTCTAAAAAATAAAAAAAAAACATTATATATTGACGGCTATTGGCAATGTGAAAAGTATTTTTTAAAATTTAGGGATGATATTTTAAAAATATTTAATTTTAAGAGTTTGAAAAAAAAGCAAAAAAATATTGAATTTATTTGTAAAATTAATAAAGAGAACTCAGTTTGTTTAAATGTCAGGAGAACTGATCATGTAATTTTTGATAAAAATGAGTTTGATGTAGTAAATTTTGCTTATTACAAAAAAGCTATCAATTACTTTAAATCAAGATTATCGCCTAATACTAAATTTTATATTTTTTCTGATGATCTAGAATGGTGTAAAAAGATTTTTATAAATATTAAAAATATTATAATAGTTGATTATTCATATTCTGGTAATAAATTTTATAATTATCTTTATCTAATGACTAATTTTAGAAATTTTATTATACCAAACAGCACTTTCGCCTGGTGGGCTGCTTGGTTATCTATAAAAAAAAATAAAATTGTTGTTGCGCCAAAAAGATGGAGCGGTAAATTACCTATGAGTAAAATTGATATTTTGCCAAACAAATGGATAAAGATTTCAAATTAATTTTTTTTCAAAAAATATCTAAAATATTTACATGGATTAGATAGATATTTTTTTGGATTTGTTTTAAAAAGAAAATAATAATAAAAAATTTTTTGAAATAAGTTATAGTCTTCAGGATAGCTTTGTAAAATTTTTGGTAAAGCTTGAATTTTTTTAATCTCTATTCTATGCCAATGTAAATTAATAGGTTTTGTAGTGTGAATAGTTCCGTCATAACCAATAAATATAAGATTTCTTGAAATCTCTTTATTTCTAAGTGAGTTAATATCCAATTTATCCCCCCTCAAGACATGATTTGCATAGGTTTTGTGGGTAAAAATTAAATTATTATTAGTCATAGCTGTAAGTAAATAGCCCTTTGTTATTGCAAGATTAATAATAGCTAAAGCTGAGCTGCCTTGTTTTAACTTGGGGTTGTTTTCTTGAACAAAGACTACTTCATTAGGGATATGATTGTTATATTCTATACATATCACTTTGGGTTGAAATTTTTTTAAACTTTCAAATATGTGGTAGTCATTTCCATCTATATCAATACTTAAAAAATCAAAATTTACATTAAAATTATATTTAGTTAAAAAACTATCCAGACTATTATCACCATCATATTCTATAAATTCATTTATTTTAATAATTTTTATATCTGGAATATTTTCTTGCAGTTTTTTAAATTTAATTTGATCAGGTTCGATTAATAAAGCTTTATAATTTTTATTTTTAATTAAATTATATGTATTAGAAATAAATATTCCATCAGCGGCCCCAAATTCTACACAAGTTTTGTCTAAATGCTCTAATTTTAATCTATTAAATATTTCCTCAAGAATTCCATCTTCCCCATCTTGTGAATAAATATTTTTTTTAAATTTTTCAAACATTTTAAATAATTCTTAAATAAATAGAAGCTGGCTCTTTATCATTTGTTAGATAAGGGCAGCACTTTTTTAAATTACTATAATAATTATTTTTTAAGAAATTAAGCGCTGAAATGATTTCAATTTTATTATTATTTGTTAATAAAGCTTCCAAAATGTACTGCTCATTCCACAAACGAATATCTTCTAGCAACCAACTTTTTAAATAATTTTTTGGACTGAAAATATCATGAATTTGAATTATAACGCCACTTTTTAATTGAGGTATAATTTCTAAATAAATTTTTAAAATATCACCATTAGGTCTTATAATATGAGAGCTATCTATAAATAGAATATCATTTTTATTCAATTCGTCTTTCCAATTAAAATTCATATTTTCAATTTTGTCTCTTAAAACTTTAATACTTAAATTTTCAAGCCATTTATTTTCGTAGGGTTCAATGCAAATTATTTCTGTTTTTGTTTTAAATTCTTCATAATTTTTATTAATGGCAAGCAAAGCTAATTTAGTAGAATGTCCAGAGCCAACTTCAATAATTTTTTTTGGTTTTAAATATCTGATTATTTGATAGTAGAAATCTACATCTCCTGCCTCAAAGGAACCATTGTTAATATTAAAATTAGATTTATTTGATTTGTTAAATAACTCTAAAGCAACTAACTCATTGCTATATTTTAATGAGTTTAAAAAATCTAATTGAAAATTAATATTAAAATCGATGGCTGGAAGATTTCTTTTAGTATTTAAGGACTTAATCTCATTTGATGAAAATTTAAATTGAGGATCATAGTAATGATCAATGATTGGAAATATTCCTATTTTTTTTAACATTTGAGTAGTGATAGGTGCGTTTTTAACTCCTCTCTTTTTATAAATTAAAAATATCAAAGATGCAGGAGTTAATAAAAAAAATAATATTATATCTATTATTATTTTTTTAATCTTTTCTAAATTATTCATTTAAAAATTTTTCTATTATTTTAAATTTTTTATAAAAATTAAATTCATTTTTAAAAATAGTAAAAGAATTTAAACTCATTTTTTTATAATTAAAATTATTTTTAGTTATTTTTCTTATTCCTCGAGCTATAGTTTGCGGATCTTTGTGAGTGACGTTAACTCCATTTTTATACTTTTTTATGAAATTTATATTTTCTTTAATTCTAGAAAGTACTATAGGCAATGAATATTTTATATAAAAATTAATTTTATTTGAAGCTCCCATCATATGTCTGTGACTTAAATTAATAGGCTCATAAATAGCTAATCCAATGTGGCTCTTATTCAATTCTTCGATAAAATTTTCATAATTAAAAGTTGTGAATATTTTTATACGATGACTTAGATTATTGCTTATTATTAACTTTTTTAAGTAATCTAAGTATTCATTTTTAGAAAAGACATAATGACAGATAATTGTTAGATTAAATTTATTATCTAGATAATTAAACGATCTAATAATATTTTCTAATGCATGACCTTTTCCTAAAGTTCCTGTCCAAATTACTTTTATTTTTTTTTTTGGTATTTCTTTAACATTATGTTTATTATCAAGACTCGGGCCGTTGTAGGCAACAACATATTTTTTATTAATTTTATTGTTTAATAAAAATTTTTTTGCTCTAAAACTATGGGAAAAGATAAGCAAATCTGAATATTTTGCGCAAACTTTCTCAATTTTTGTAATAATAAATAATTTAAAGTTTTTTTTTAATGAAATGACTTCAGGATTATAATCAAAGTTATGATAAATTATTTTTTTTTTTAAAATTTTTGCAATAAAAAAAAATAAAGTAGCATTTCGGTCATATAAAATTACTATTTTAATATTTTTAAATATAAGAATATAAAAACTTAATAGAATAAATAATACAAAAGTTAGAGCATGTAATATTTTATTTTCTAAATGCCAAATAGCGAAACTGTTACACAAACTATTTAAAAATTTTTTTTTGTAAAAAAAATCTTTATAAGATCTAGATACGAAATATATTCTTCTTTTTTTGTTAAGAAATTTTAGTTTTTCTATAATATAGGGATAAAAAGTGGGATTTCCCCAATATAGGCAAAGTATATTTGACATTTATTTTATCTAAAGTGTAGTCTAACACTTATGAGAAACTTTTTCGAAATACTTTTTCTTAAAATATTTAAAATTTTTGGTTTAGTGATTATTTCGAACGATAGTTCAAGTTTTGATAGGTTTGTTTGGTTAAAAAATAATTTAATACCGTCAAAAGAGAATGGAAAACTTCTAGATATAGGATGTGGCAATGGCTGGGGTTTATTTTTAGGTGTTAAATTAAATTATAAAGTTGTCGGTTTAAGTAATTCGCAAAATGATATTAATAAGATTTTATATAAAGCTGGAGTAATTAATAAAAAGGTAGAGGCGTTAGTGGCAGATGCAAGAAATTTAGATAAGATTTATCAATCTAATTATTTTGATATAATATTAAATCTAGAGAATATAGAGCATATTATTAATGCTAATAAATTGATAAATGACATAAGTGATAAACTTAGTAATGGAGGTTTACTATATTTAACAACGCCCAACCTTTTGTATAAAAAACTGGTAGGAGATTCTGTAATTAAAGAAACTCCCGTAGAGGATGGAAGCCATGTTGTCCGAGGATATTCTGTCCCAAGAATAAATAACTTATTAAGTGATAGTAATCTCCATATAGTTTCTAAATCTTATATAACAGGACCGTTCTCAATTTTTTTAATTAATTTGGATCGCAGATTTAATTTTTTATATTTAAGATTTTTTATGATGCCATTTATTATTACAGCAAATTTATTAGATAGATTATTTTTTAAAGATCATAAAAATAATCTTACTCTAGCGCTGGTTATTGAGAAAATTGTTTAAATTTTATAATATAATTTATTTATTTTTTTTATAAAAAAATATTGTTTGAGCGCATTTCTTGTAAGTGGAATATGAACGTTAATCAATCTTAAGGTAGAAAATATTAAATTTTTAAATATAAAAAAATTAAAACCATAAATTTGAATAACCTTTATTATTTGATCTGGTCTACGTAAAATAGAATAAATTTTTGTATATTCTTCAGCTAGTTTTATAGAACTGAAATTTTTAGATGAGGAATTATTTTTTAAATTTTTAGAAAGATTAATTATATTCCTTAATCGATGTTCATAAGTATTATAGGCAAGAACTTTTTTTTGTCCATTTTTTGATATTTTTATTCTCTTAAAGGGATTTTTTAAATAAAATTTAATTTTTTTTATAGCATCTCGCTCATTGCTGTATGAAACGTAATCAATATTTTCTGTAAATAATTTATCTACGCCGCTATTTTTAATTTTATTTGTCAATAAAAGACAACCAGCAGCCATAGTCTCGTAATACCTCATATTAATATCTTCGTTAATAGAAACATTAGGAACTATTTTAGAATTTCCGTAGATTCTCGACATTAGCTTATCACTGATTCCGTTTGCATATTTTTTTTTGATATTATTTAAGCTGTTAGAAAAAAAAATTTTTTTTAGAAATTTGTATCTAAAAGACATCGAAGGTCCTATTTGCCCAACAAATGCAATATCATAATTCCTTTTATTTTTAATATTTTTATAATGTAATTCAGGATCACAAGCTACCGGTAGCCAATGAATATCTTTTGTCTGCTCTAAATTTTTTACATTAGGATATTTAAATTTTATAAATTGATTTATATGCTGTCTGTGATTTATAAATATACAATCAAAAAAACTGCTTAATAATAGTCTATGATTCAGTTGAAATTCGCTAATATGAGTATCTATTAAGTAAATAATCTTTAAACACTCAATTTTTTCTATACCTAAAGGAAAATTATTCGTTGGATCAATAAATAAAAAAATATCTTCTGTTCTTATTTTTTTTTTAATTAAATCAAAACCTTTTTGACTGGTTATATAGTAGGTCTGCCTAAATAGTTTTTTAGCAGCTTTTTGAAAATACCTTGAAGTAGATATTTTGTCTTTTGTGCTAAATATATAAATTTTATTCACTAATAATTATAAATTTATTTTTTTAAAATTTTAATTATAAGCAATATAGATAGACGTGTAATAAAAAAAACTTCCTTTCTTTTAAGAATCTCTTTGGCTTCCAAAACTATATTTATTTTTTTTTTATACATTAGAAACATTAACCAGTAGAGTATATCTTTATTGACATTAAATAAATATCTATAAAATAAAAATTTATTTCTAATTGAAAAAGAATTTTTGTATTGCTGTATATTTTTTGAATAAAGACTATAAAGCAATTTTTTTTTTTTCCAAAATTTTTTAAGAGGCAAGTAGTCTTCAGAATAGTATTCCGGTCTTTGTGTTTTTACTGAAATTATAGTTTTTTTAGCAAAGCAAACCGAATATCTTTTTGCCAATCTTATCCATAGATCTATATCAGCAATATAACCAAATTTGGTATTCATGCCTCCAATTTTATCAAAAGCTGCTTTTCTTATCATGCAAGTGCCCCTAACGCTGCAATCAAGTTTTGCTAATAATGAATTTCTGATAAGCCAATCGCCATTTAATATTTCCGATGGCATAAAAGTTGATATGGTTTTATTTTCATTATTTTTATAACTATTAAATACAAAAGCAGCATTACTATATTTCTCCAACATTTTTCCCCATTCTTCTAATAAGTTTGATGGGTAGAGATCATCATGGTGTAACAGAGCAACGTAAGGTCTGCTACATAAAGAAAATGCATAATTGGTATTACCTGGCATACCTTTGTTATTTTTGGTTTTTGTCAGAATTATGTTTTTATTTTTTTTTTTTATATTAAGAAGTTTTTCCCAGGTTCCATCATTTGAGCAATCATCACTTATTATAAATTCAAAATTTTTTAATTTTTGTTTTAATATACTATTAACAGTCTCTTCAACAACGTGAACATGATTATAAGTTAATAATATGCATGAAATTTTTTTTTCTAAATATTTTTGCTTATACATTAATTATTGCAAATATTTTTTTTCTTTATATAATTTTATTATATTAAGCTGCTAAAGAAGGTAGATCTAAATTTAAAATTAAAGAGTTAAGTTCTAGATATTTTTTTACTTTAGGATACTGCTGGCTTGAAAACTTATTGCTAAACAAAAAGAAACAATAGTTCCTACATATCTTTAAACACTCAATATTTTTAGAATCTGGACTTTAATTTTTTAAATTTTTTAACTCTTCTAGTATTTTCATCTTTTTCTCTTTTCTTTTTTTCCGAAGGTTTTTCAAAATGACTTTTAATTTTCAACAAACGAAAAACACCTTCCCTTTGTAGTTTTTTTTTAAGAGCTCTAAGGGCTTGCTCTAAATTGTCATTTTTAACTTCTATTTTAATATTTGCTTTCCTCCAAAAAAGTGAGACGATTTAGCATTTTTGGTGTTATA
>Ga0214921_10002912_pt1 | contig 27024 bp, 25 predicted proteins | sample LL1505_MetaG_FD_177992 | JGI IMG/M metagenome (GOLD analysis project Ga0214921, IMG submission 177992) | Freshwater microbial communities from Lake Lanier, Atlanta, Georgia, United States - LL-1505 | ecosystem: Environmental > Aquatic > Freshwater > Lake | place: USA: Georgia | collected... | reverse complement strand
ATTGTAAGGGATGACATCAAATCCTGGCATGAAGGGGCCAAACCTTGCATGCGAAGAAGGATCTGTGCTGAAAGATATAATTGTGGAGGTCCTGCCGTGAAAATTTTCAGCGCAAACAATGATTCTTGCTTTGTTTTCTTCAATGCCTTTAACGTCATAGGCCCATCTTCTGGCAAGTTTGATGCCCGTTTCCACTGCTTCAGCGCCGGTATTCATCGGTAGCAATTTATCATAGCCCAGTAGCTGGGTGATAAATTTTTCATATTCACCCAAACGGTCATTGTAAAATGCCCTGGAAGTAAGGGTTAGTGCAGAGGCCTGATCAGTAAGGGCCTTGATGATACGGGGGTGGCAATGGCCCTGGTTTACAGCGGAGTAGCCACTGAGAAAATCGAAATATTTTCTTCCTTCCACATCCCACATTTCAACGCCTGAAGCCCTTGAAATCACAACAGGAATGGGATGGTAATTGTGGGCGCCATATACGGCCTCCAGGTCAATATAATATTGAGCATTGTGCATGTTGATCAGTATGACTAAAGATGAATAAAGGAGTGGTATTGTTTAATGCCACCCAAATTAAAACAACAAAGGTCTGGAGCAGCGACCAGACCAGTTGGGTTTTTGCGCTAATGGTTCAGCAGGTCCAGGTTGGCTGAGAGGAAGGGAGTGTATGTCTGCTTCAAAAATAGCATGCTGTGAAGTTACACCATCCAGAGATGAAATTCAAATGCATCATCCCATGATTTATCACAGTACAATGCTTTCCAGTTGATAATGTGGAGGAAACAAATTTTTGATTGAGGGATTTGTTTCAAAAATGCCATACACAGTTGATCCGGTGCCAGTCATTGAAGCATATACTGCTCCTGCACTGTATAATTTTTCCTTGATGATTGCAATCTCAGGAAAAGCATTGAATACAGGTTCTTCAAAGTCATTGATCAGCTTTTCTTTCCATTCATGTAAGGGCCTTTCAACAATCGAAGCACAACTGGGCGCATTGGGGGACAGCGCTATTTTCCTGAAAGCATCTGCAGTGCTTACATGAATGCCTGGGCAGACCAAAACCAATGTTTTGGTTGATAATGTGCAGACGATCGGCTGCATGATTTCACCTCTCCCTGTTGCCTGAACGGGCTGGTTGACGATGAAAAAAGGGCAATCACTCCCCAGCGCAAGTGCATATTTTTGCAGTTGATCAAGCGAAATGCCAAGCCTGTATTTCTCATTCAATAGCTTTAACATGAATGCACCGTCTGATGAACCTCCCCCCAGGCCTGCACCCATTGGAATATGCTTGTGCAAATGAAGAAGAATTGAAGGGAGTTCCGGGTAGTCTTTTTTCAGCAGGTGGTAAGCCTTGATGCATAAATTGGATGATTCGTCTCCAGGGATGGGAATCCCAGAATGCGTGAAAGTGACTGCTTCTGCTGCACTTGTTGAATGGGTGATGACTTCAAGAACATCTTGCAGTGGTACAGGGTAAAATACGGTGTCAAGCGCATGAAAACCATCTGGTCTTCGGGCAGTTACGCGCAGTCCAAGATTGACTTTTGCATTGGGGAAACAGATCATGGCATGACCTATTTTTTGCGTGAATTGATCTCGTCACGAATGGAAATTGCTCGAATATAATCTTCTTGTTCCAATACTTCATTCAACAGGATGTGCAGTTCTTCTAGCCCGAGGCTTTTGATGTCTGTATTGTCATTCCCTTGAGCCGCAATAGATTTAACCTGTGAGACCGGAGCACTCTTTTCAGGATTTTCTACTCCTGCAACATCAAAGATGTTTTCATAAATATAAATAGGGCATCCAAACCTTACGGCCATGGCCAAAGCATCAGAGGTGCGGGAGTCAATTTCAACTGTATCAGCTTCAGTACTGCAGAGGAGTTTGGAGTAAAAAATTCCTTCCTGAAGATCTGATATGATGACCTCATGCAAGTCAACGTTGAAAGCCAACATGAAATTTTTCATCAGGTCATGCGTGAGTGGCCTGGTAGGCTTCATTTTTTCAAGTGCAACAGCAATCGCCTGGGCCTCAAAACCACCAATCACGATTGGGAGTCTCCTGAGTCCATTTACTTCCCCCAACACAACAGCATAGGAATTGCTTTGTGTGATGGAGTGGGAGAGTGCAACGATTTCCAATTCTATCTTTCTCATAACGAGGGCGAATTTACGATAAAATTTATTCCAACTCCTTCACTGCCTGAATGATCTTTGGCATCACTTCAAAAGCATCCCCCACAATTCCATAGTCTGCATATTGGAAAAAAGGAGCCTCGGGGTCATTGTTGATGACGACAATGGTTTTGCTCCTGTTCACTCCTGCCAGGTGCTGGATGGCCCCTGAAATACCTACAGCGATGTAAAGATCAGGAGATATGGTCAGGCCTGTTTGTCCAACATGCTCCTGGTGAGGTCGCCAATGGGCATCTGCAACAGGTCTGCTGCAGGCAGTAGCAGCACCCAGCAATTTGGCCAATTCTTCAATCATGCCCCAATTTTCAGGTCCTTTAAGCCCCCTGCCTCCACTGACTACGATACTTGCATCATTGAGTGAAATGGAGCCAGTGGTTTTATTTATTTCCCTTGTCTTCATTGTTGATGCAGTGGAAACATGTTCAATTTTAACTGGATCAGCCAATCCGCATTTATCAGTGTTGTCATGACTGTAGGCATTGGCATTGAGGGTAATGATTTTGATATCCGTATTGATGCGAATATCAGCAAATGCCTTGCCTGAAAAAACAGATTTCTTTACCACAAAGCCATTGGCTGTATCCGGCAAGGCCACTGCACCTGTAACCAGTCCGGCTTTTAAATAGACTGAAAGCATGGGTGCTATTGCCTTTGCGGTAATGGTATTGGAAAATAGGATTACTGTTGCCTCTTGTTCTTTGCAGATTGTCCCTATCAGTTTTGCCATGGCCCTGCTGTCAGAGGGATTCAATCCCAGGGCTTCATCATGCAGCACTTGTCCTAAACCATGTTCACCCAAAGATGCAAGATTGAGATCTGTTTTTCCTATCACCAATCCAATTGCTTTTGTATGGAGTTGGGAGGCCAGGGCTGATCCGTATGCAATGGCTTCAAGCGTACTTTTTTTTGTTATTCTATCGCTGTGTTCGATATAAATGATGATGGGCATCTGAATAGGTGTTTAAATGGCTTTGACTTCTTCTCTCAACAATTTTACAAGCAGTTCAGGCATGTCTGCAGGAATCATGGTGATGCCTGCTTTTTTAGCCGGCAAGGAAAATGAGACAGTTTCGGTAAATACTTCAGCTTCAATGGCCTCCAGAATTGTCAATGGTTTCGTTCGAGCGGCCATGATGCCCCTCATGTTGGGAATTCTTGGATCAGCCATGCCTTTTTGACAAGAAATCAGCAATGGAAAAGGTGATTCCAGGATTTCCTCTCCTCCATCGACTTCTCGGTTGACCACTGCCAAATTGTTTTCCAGTTCCAGTTTTGTTGCCAATCCTACATAATTGATATCCATGATTGCTGCAATCATGCCTCCCATTGATCCATTGTTGTGGTCAATGGTTTCCTTCCCTGTAAGTATTATGTCATAGCCCTGATCCTTTGCCATGGACGCAATTTGAAAAGCAATAAAATAAGGATCTGTTGTATCTGTGTCAATACGAAAGGCCTCATCGCCTCCCAAGGCAAGTGCTTTTCTGATAATGGGTTCATTTTCCTGCAAGCCAACATGAACCAAGTGTATTACAGTGTCAGGATTGGCTTCCTTGATCTCAATTGCCTTCACTAACGCGTACCATTCATCATAAGGGTTGATGATCCACTGAACCCCATTGGTCTCAAATTTCGTGTTGTTATCAATGAAGGCTATTTTTGTCGTTGTATCGGGTGTCCGGCTGATGCAAACAAGTATCTTCATGGCATCTGGTTTATAATAGTTGTCACAACAACCATTGTTTTATAAAGATAAACGCTGTTGGGGTATTCAACAGACATTTGGACTAACTTTTCCGAAAATGGACCGTATTTCTCGGCTGAAAACATTTATTGATAAATATCCGGCGGATCTGTTCAGCCGACACGCCCTTGCCATGGAATACCTCAAGCTTCAGCAATTTCCTGAGGCATTGGAAGCCATGATTTCCCTGCTGGCGGTTGATGAAAACCATTCAGGTACCTATTACCATTTGGGTAAATTATATGAACAGCTTCGAGACCACGAGAATGCATTGAATATTTACGAAAAGGGAATCATCATTGCTGGCAAGATCAATGCGGAAAATGATCTCAGAGAGTTGAAAGCGGCATTGTCGCAATTAAACGATGAACTTGATGTATGAGCGGGAAGAATAAAAACATGGAAGAGTTGAGTTTGTCATTGCGTTTTCAGGATCATGTAAACAGCAACAGGCTTTGGAATGAGCGAGATTTGTTGCTCCTTGCATGCAGTGGCGGTGTTGATTCTGTCGTGTTGGCAGCCCTTTTGCACAAGATGCATCAGCATGTTGAAATCCTTCATTGTAATTTTAATTTGCGTGGCGAGGAAAGCAAGAGGGATGAGGATTTTGTGCGTTCACTGGCTCAATCTATGGGTCTACCTTGTCATGTTCAATCATTTGATACACAAGCAGCCATAAAATCAATGGGAAAAGGTGTGCAGGAAGTAGCGCGCATCCTTCGGTATGAGTGGTTTGGTAAGGTGATGATATCAAAACAAGAGGCAAATAAAAACACCTATTTGCTTACTGCTCATCATGCGGATGATCAGGTGGAGACCATTGCCATGAATTTTTTCAGGGGTACAGGAATGGCTGGGATGCACGGCATGCAGATGAAAGTCGGCAATTTGATCAGGCCTTTGTTGTTTGCCAAAAGAGCTGAAGTCCTTGCTTTTGCTGAATCCAATGACATTGCTTGGATGGATGACAGCTCTAATGTTGAGGACAACTATACCCGCAATCATTTTAGGCATCATGTCATTCCAGAAGTGGAGAAAATATTTCCAGCGGTTACCCAAAACCTGCTTGACAATGCCAAAAGGTTTTCAGAAATGGAAATCATCTATACAAAACAGATCGAAAAAATCAAGTCTGGCTTGATGGTGAAGCAGGGCCAATCACTGGCCATTCCGGTGAATAAATTAAAATCAATGTCGCCTGTTGATACCATCATGTTTGAAGTATTCAGGGATTTTGGTTTTTCAGCCCATCATGTTCCTGAAATCAAAAAACTTTTTGATGCCATCTCTGGCAAATCAGTTTCTTCAACCACCCACAGGGTTTTGCGTAACCGGAATTGGTTGCTGATTGATGCAATTGAAGAAAAAACACATGAGATTTTTGTTATAGAAGAAGGCGTTGAATCGGTCTCTTTTAACGGTACCCTATTGCAAATCAACCGGTATGACGGCTATCGCCTTCCCGATGAGCGGTCAGATCATGCCTGGATTGACGTGGAAACTGTTTCTTTTCCACTGATACTCAGACCATGGAAGCCAGGGGATTATTTTTATCCATTGGGCATGCGAAAAAAGAAAAAAGTTGCAAAATTGCTCACCGACCTCAAGTTATCCCTGGCCGAAAAAGAGCATCAATGGGTCATAGAATCTGACAAGAAAATCATTTGGGTAGTAGGAAGAAGAATTGATGATCGGGTGAAAATCAAGCCTTCTTCAAAAAAAATACTGGTGATTGCTTTAAATCAATCACTTGAAAATTGACGAATAAAAATATACTGCAAGATCAACCCCACTGACTAATTTTGCCGCCAGATACGTAAAAACTATCCCATAGACGCTTCCCCAGAAATGGGCACTGTGTCCAATGTTTCCTCCACCTTTTTTGGCCAGGCTGGCAGAAAGAACTAAAAAACAGATGCCAAATACAAATCCCGGGATTTTAAAAGGGATAAAGAAAAATTGGATGGGCATATTGGGCTGAATGGTGATGGCCGCAAACACAATGGCTGAAACAGCACCTGATGCCCCCAATGATCGATAGTAAGATTTATCCTTGTATTTGATATAGTCAGGGATAACGGCAACAATGATTGCGGTTACATACAATATTGCCAGCATGGCCCTTGACAATTCTCCGAACAATGCTTTGAAAAGATAGTTTTCAAGTGCCATGCCAAAAGAGTAGAAAGAAACCATGTTGAAGATAAGGTGCATGGCATCGGCATGCAAAACGCCGTTGGTAATGAAACGATAATACTGTCCGTCCCGATTGATCTGATAAGGCCAAAAAAGAAGGTCATCCTTCATCTTTTCACGATTGAAAGCGAGAATGGAAACAGCAGCAGTGATGATGATGATAAGGAATGTTATGCTCATGGTTCAATGATGATCACCTGTGGTGATACTTTTCGTTTTTAATGATGGTATATGCCCGATAAATCTGTTCTGCCAATAAAAGCCTGACTATTTGATGCGGGAAAGTGAGTTTTGAAAGAGACCATTTGTGGTCAGCTCTTTTCAATACAGCCTCATCCAAACCAAATGCACCGCCGATCAGGAAAACGAGTTTTTTTGATCCCATGTTTCCTTTTTTTACAATGAAATCAGACAGATCAACTGATCCCATTTCTTTTCCATATTCATCAAGGGCGATCAAAACGGAATCTTTGTCAAGCCATTCAAGTATCATTTTTCCTTCCAGCTTTTTCAGGTCTAATTCACTGAGCATCCCTGCATTTTTGGGAACTGGAAGAATTTCCCAATGGATGGGTGCGTATTTCTTGATTCTTGCGCTATAGTCTTCAATGGCATCCTTGATCGATGGGTCGTGCTGTTTTCCTATGCTCCAGAATTCGATCTTCATGATAATGCACAAAGAAAACAAACATTTTTTGTAATTTGACTGACTAAACAACTATTGATGAGAAAGTTATTTTTGTTTTTCTCCCTTCAGGTATTGTTTTTGGTCGCAATTTCCCAGATAAAGAAGGCCCCAGACAGGATGGAAGGGGAAGGTCAATCGCTTCCCACCATTGCTGAAAAGACAAAAGGATTTTCCAGGATTGAGGGATATGTCCCTTTTTACAAAGATGACCAGAACGGAAAAATATGGCTTGAACTCAACAAGTTGGATACCGAAATCCTTTACGCAATGTCTTTGCCATCTGGCCTGGGATCCAATGATATTGGGTTAGACAGGGGATTGATGGGTGGCGGAAGGATCGTCAAGTTTTCTCGCATTGGTAAAAAGATTTTGATGGTAGAGCCCAATTATGGTTACAGGGCTTTGTCAGAATCAGCCAAGGAAAAAGAAGCCGTTGACCTGGCATTTGCAAAATCAACCCTTTGGGCCTTTACCATTGAAGCGGAATCCAATGATGCAGTTTTGGTGGACGCAACAGAATTTCTCACAAGGGATGCCATGCAGGCCGCCAACAGGATCAGAAAAATGCAACAGGGAAATTATAGCCTCGACCGCAACCGGTCAGCCCTTTATTTTCCTTCATGCAAAAACTTTCCTTACAACACAGAGTTGGAAGCAACCATTACCTTGGTCAGTGCTGATGGGGTGAGTGGAAATTTTATCCAGCCTGTAGTGCCTTCTCCGGAGGCCATTACATTGCGCATGCACCATTCTTTTGTACAACTTCCTGACGGAAACTATACGCCCAGAAAATTTGATCCAAGATCCAGCTTCAACAATTCATCCTACTACGATTACAGCTCTCCGGTTTCAACTCCTATTGAGAAATATGTGATCAACCGACACCGCTTGAGCAAGAAGGATCCTTCTGCCAAAATCAGTGAGCCGGTCAAACCTATCATATATTACCTCGATAATGGAACGCCAGAGCCCATCAGGACTGCACTCTTAAAAGGAGGTAATTGGTGGAACCAGGCATTTGAGGCGGCAGGATACAAAGATGCCTTTATCGTGAAAATACTTCCTGACAGCTGCGATCCCATGGACATCCGCTACAACATGATCAATTGGGTTCACCGTTCCACCCGGGGTTGGAGTTATGGCGCCAGTGTTGTTGATCCAAGAACAGGAGAAATCATCAAGGGGCAGGTATCTCTGGGATCGCTGAGGGTTCGCCAGGATTACATGATAGCACAAGGCCTGCTTTCTCCTTTTGGGAAAAAAGACATGAAAGATGATCCCATGCTCAAAATGTCATTGGATCGTTTGGAACAATTGTCGGCCCATGAAATTGGCCACACCCTTGGATTGATGCACAATTATGCCGCAAGTACTGTGGATCGTTCAAGTGTGATGGATTATCCCCATCCATTGATCAGGTTGAACAAAAAAGGTGAAGTTGATTTCTCGAATGCCTACGATTTGAAGATAGGAGAGTGGGACAAGGTTTCAATTGCTTGGGGCTATGCAGATTTGAGCAACAGTAAGAATGAAGCAGCTGAGTTGGATAAGATACTGACCGATGCCTATGCTAAAGGGCTGAAATTCATCAGCGACAGGGATTCCAGGGCTCCAGGTGGATTGCATCCGGATGCACATTTGTGGGACAATGGCAATGAACCCATTGCAACACTTGAGGAAATGATCAACATGCGTGCTGTAGCATTAAAACAGTTTGGCATCAATTCCATCAGGAATGGCATGCCCATGGCGATGCTGGAAGATGTGCTGGTTCCAGTTTATTTTCACCACCGCTATCAGGTGGAGGCAGCCACCAAGCTGATTGGCGGGATGCATTACAATTATGCATTGAAAGGTGATGGACAGTCTGCCACTGCGCCATTGTCAAAAGACATTCAAACAAAGGCAATGGCATCCATCTTAAAATGCCTTGATCCCTCCTTTCTCCTCATCCCAGAATCCATTACCGATTTGATTCCCCCAAGACCAGCAGGCTATGAATTTACCCGAGAACTGTTTAAAAAGAAAACAGGATTGTCATTTGATCAACTCGCTCCTGCTGAAGCTGCAGCCGACCTCCCACTTTCTTTTCTTTTCAACCCTGAGCGTGTCAACCGCTTGGTTCAACATGAACTGCTTGGGCAATATGGATTTGGTGACATGACCAATGCCTTGATGGACGCAAGTTTCAAGTCCCGAAGAAAAACAGGTGTTGAGCAGGCCATCCAGTTTCAAACAGAACAATTGGTATTGACTTACATGTTGGCTGCAAGTATTGATGAGCAGCTTTCTTTTCCTGCGAAAGCAAGGGTTGCCCTGGTCTTGTCTGAGCTCAAAGCATGGCTGGAAGCAAGCGTGAAAACAGCCACTGACCCATTGTACAAAGCCCACCTGGGTTTGGCCATTGATCGTTTCAAATCCCCTGACAAAGCAAAGCCAACCATCCATGCAGTTGCTCCTCCTGGTGCTCCCATTGGATGCGAAGAGGAAATGTTCTGATCAATCAGTGATTCAATGCGTTGGATAATAAGCTTGTACGTTTTAATGCTTATTGCCCCCTTCGGTTGAGAGGCTGATAAGTTTATCATGCAGCGCAATCACCTGTGGAATCAACAATGATTGCTCATTGTTGATCAGCACATGGTCGCATAATTTTATTTTGATGTTCTCGTCCAACTGTTTTTCCATGCGGTTCAGCACGTTCTCCCTTTCAACCTGATCGCGTTGGATGGTTCTGTGTATCCTGAGTGTTGTTGGTGCAAAAACACCAATAATGCAGTCAAATGCTCCCTGACTGCCGGATTCAAAAATAAGGGCAGCCTCTTTGATGGCATAAGGACTGGTTTGTTTTTTCATCCATTCCAATCCATCCTGTATGGTGAAAGGATGAACAATGCTGTTCAGCAGTTCAAGTTTCTGGTTATCATTGAATACAAGAGAAGAGAGGTATTTTCGGTCGAGGATGCCTGCAACATATGCCTTGTCAGAAAAAGCAATCCTGATTTTTTCAATCAGTGAAGTATTGGTTTGCATCAACTTTTTTGCTTCCTGGTCTGCATGGTATACCGGAATACCCAATACCTCAAAAATATGGGCAACGGTAGATTTCCCAGCGCCAATTCCGCCTGTAAGTCCGACCTTAAGCATGACCAAATGTATATAAAAAAGCCCGGAAGCAAGTCCGGGCCTTTTCTTCAATAGGTTGAATTATTTACTGACTGCAGCTTTGTTCAACTGTTCGCTCCATTCCATGCTGATGGCTGATTTTTCAATCTTCATGAAAGAGCCTGGGCTGACTTCAATCTGAATAGTATTGTCATCGTTCACTTTATTGACGTTGCCATGGATTCCTGCGATCGTAACAATCTTGTCACCTTTTTGCAATTCTTCCTGGAATTTTTTGGCTTTTTTTGCTTTTTGGGCTTGTGGGCGAATCATGAAAAAATAGAAAACAACAACCATGCCTCCAAGAAGCACAAGTTGCATGTAGCCGGCATTTGGGGCAGCTTGCAAAAGAATTGAATTCATCATATTTGTTTTGTTTGTTGATTGATCATTTGGCGGGGATAACTTCCACATCAAAAACCAGGTCGTGTTTGGTTTGTTGTGTATTGGCATAGACCGAAAGCACCTTATGGTTCATCCCTTCACGGCTTTTGCTGTCAAAGGTAGCCTTGATGATACCGGACTTTCCAGGTGCAATGGGTGCATCTGGTTTTTCAGGAACTGTACAGCCACAGGAGGCTGAAACTTCTTTGATGATCAACATTTCATTTCCAGTATTGGTAAAATGGAAGGCAATATTGATTTTTTCGCCGTCTTTTACTTTACCCATGTTTTGAACCGAATCGATAAATAAAATCGTGGTGAGGGGTGTTCCGGGCTCAAAGGTGATTGCTTTTTGCAATACAGACCTTCTTGTAGGAGGAGGGGTCTTTTTGTTGACAACTATGATGGCTGCTGCAGCAATGATGAAAAGTGCGAAGATGATAACGGGGGATTTCATTCTTTCATTTTGAGATGCCAAAAATAGGAATTTAGCCTTGTTTTTTGAAGTCTACTTTCTTGAGTCTTCCTTCGTGCAACAAATCTTTGTGTATACCATCAAGAATTCCATTGACAAACTGGCCACTTTGAGGAGTACTGTAACTCTTGGCAATATCAATGTATTCATTGATGGTCACCTTGGCTGGAATGGTTTCAAAGTAAAGCAATTCGCAAACTCCCATCCGAATCATGATCATGTCCAGCACTGCAATCCTGTCTGCATCCCAGTTTTTCAGTTTGGGCTTGATCATTTCCATTGTAAAATCTTTCTTTTCAATGGATGTTTTGAGCAAACTTATCGCGTAACGGGTTTTTTCAGGTCCTACAATTTCATTGAATTCATAAGAGTCTGGTTTGCTCAGGTAGTTCAATACCATTTGATAGATCATTTCTGCATCATCATCCCACTGAACGAAATGATCCTCAAAAAAAGCGGTGATGTTCTCATCAGCCATGATGAGGTCAGTGAATATAAAGCTGAGCAGCTCTTTCTCTGTTTTCTTGTCACGGCTTTCCAATGCGGTATAGGACTGATAAGTTTCTGTCTCTATGAGGTTGAGGTAGATCTTACGGACGATTTCATCATCCATCATGTGGTCCAGCTTTCTTTCCTTGATGGCAGGTTGAAAACCTTTGGATTCAAGAATTTTCCAAAGAATGGTATTTCCCGCAAGTTTTACGTTTACGTTAAGATCAGCCTGGGTTGGAAGGTGTTTTGATGCACGGTGCAGAGAATCCTTTTCTGCATACCTTGCCACTTCTGTGACCAAAAAAATGGCAAAGGTGAACAGGTCAGCTGTTTCGTGCAGGTATTTTTTCAACAAGGATATTGCCTTCTCTTCTGAGAGAATGGTTGAATCAGCCTCAGTTGAATAAAGACACTGCATCACTTTTACCCTAATATTTCTGCGACTGATCATTGAAAGAGCTGTTTGGGGATGCAAATATAGCTTTTTACATACTAAAAGGCATATTTTCTCACCAGAATGAAAATTTGACATACCGAATGACTATTTTCACTGCCATTCAATGAATTTTTCACCTTTACAATTGATGGAATCTGCCATTTTTGCAAGCCATCACCCTTGGTACGGAATTCGTTGATTGCGTATAACAGGGAAAGCGTTTATCCGCCTACCCACTATTCATTCATTCATTTAAAATTAAAACCAAAAGCTATGGCTAAGAAGTTAAGCATTACCCCATTGCATGACAGGGTAATCGTGAAACCTGCTCCTGCTGAAGAGAAGACTGCAGGTGGCATCATCATTCCTGACACAGCGAAGGAAAAACCCCAAAGAGGATCAGTCGTTGCAGCAGGCCCAGGTAAAAAAGATGAGCCGATGACTGTGAAAACAGGCGACAATGTTCTTTACGGAAAGTATTCCGGCACAGAAATCACCATCGAAGGGCATGATTATTTGATCATGAGGGAATCCGATATCCTCGCAATTGTTTAATCTCCGCTAAAACTTTTAAAAAGAATCATATGTCAAAGCAAATATTTTTTAATCTTGAAGCCCGCAACAAAATGAAGAAAGGGGTTGATACCCTTGCAGATGCGGTAAAGGTTACCCTGGGTCCTAAGGGACGTAATGTTGTAATTGAGAAAAAATTTGGTGCACCAGCTGTTACCAAGGATGGTGTTACAGTTGCCAAAGAAATTGAATTGGAAGACCCCATTGAGAACATGGGTGCTCAAATGGTGAAAGAAGTAGCTTCAAAAACAGCTGATGTAGCTGGAGATGGAACCACAACTGCAACTGTGCTTGCACAAGCCATCATCACAGAAGGTTTGAAGAACGTTGCTGCTGGTGCCAACCCAATGGACATCAAAAGGGGTATTGATAAGGCTGTAGCCATCATCGTTGCCAACCTTAGCGCACAATCTCAGACTGTTGGAAACGACATCAAGAAGATTCAGCAGGTAGCTTCAATTTCAGCCAACAATGATGCTGAGATTGGAAAGCTGATTGCAGAAGCCATGCAGAAAGTAGGAAAAGATGGTGTAATCACTGTTGAAGAAGCAAAAGGAACTGAAACCTCTATCGATATCGTTGAAGGTATGCAATTTGATAGGGGATACATTTCTCCTTACTTTGTTACCAATGCTGACAAAATGGAGTGTGAACTTCAGAATCCTTTCATCCTGATCTACGACAAGAAGATCTCTGCCATGAAAGATATTCTCCACATCCTTGAGAAAGTTGCCCAGCAAGGTGCTCCTTTGCTGATCATTGCTGAAGACCTTGAGGGTGAAGCAATGGCCACCCTGGTAGTTAACAAACTCCGTGGAACCCTGAAAGTGGCTGCTGTTAAGGCTCCGGGCTTTGGTGACCGCAGAAAGGAAATGCTTCAGGACATCGCTATACTTACCAAAGGAATTGTTATCAGCGAAGACCAGGGCTTCAAGCTGGAAAATGCTGACCTTACCTACCTCGGACGTGCTGAGCGTGTGACCATCGACAAGGACAATACCATTGTTGTTGGCGGAAAAGGCAAAAAAGATGATATCAATGCCCGTATCGCACAAATCAAATCACAAATCGAATCAACCACTTCAGACTACGATAGAGAAAAACTTCAGGAGCGTTTGGCCAAACTCAGTGGCGGTGTTGCCGTACTGAACGTTGGTGCAGCTACAGAAGTTGAAATGAAGGAGAAGAAGGATCGCGTAGATGATGCACTTCATGCAACACGTGCTGCTGTTGAAGAAGGCATCGTACCTGGTGGTGGTATCGCATTCATCCGCGCCATCGATACACTGGACAAGAAAAAAGGATTGAACGAAGATGAGACAACTGGTATTGCCATTGTTCGCCGTGCACTTGAGGCACCACTTCGCACAATCGTTTACAATGCTGGTGTAGAAGGTTCTATCGTTATTCAGAAAGTAAGGGAAGGAAAAGGAGATTTTGGTTACAATGCCCGTACAGATAAGTATGAGAAATTGCTTGCTGCAGGTGTTATTGATCCTACCAAAGTTGCCCGCGTTGCCCTTGAAAATGCTGCATCTATTGCCGGAATGTTGCTTACCACTGAGTGTGTAATCGCTGACAAGCCTAAGAAAGATGAAGCTGTTGGTGGTCATTCACATGGTGCACCAGGAATGGGTGGTATGGATTACTAATACCAGTTTCACTGAAAATAAGAAAGTCCTGCCAAATGGCGGGACTTTCTCATTTAAGGAAGTGCTTATTGTTCCTGTGGAACGGTTCTGTACCGGATAGCGCCCAATACGATGAACAGCTGTGCAAGGATGTACGTTGACATGATATAGATTCCTGCCCCATCAAACTGCTTCTTGAATTTGTTCAAAGCCAAAATAGAGTCAGAGGCAACAAAGAATACAGCGCCAATGATGAGGTAAAGGGAAGTGGTGTTGTCGAGTTTCTGGTATTGCCAGAAAGCGGCTGAAAGCATGGTGCTGATGGTTATTCCGTAGAATAAAACCGGTATTTTCATTCCTCCCAAGTGTGGCCATAAAAGATGCATCAGCTCTATCAAATACGCGATGACTGCAATGAGCATGACAGGTCTTAACTTAAAGAATGAAGTATTGGCTGATTGTGTGGAAGAGAAAAAGAAAATATAAAAAATATGGGCTGTCAGAAAGGAGATCAGTCCAGGAATAAAAAATTCATTATGCTGTAGTAAAATATCTCCTATCCAAGAGAAAAAAAGGCCCATCAGCACAGGGTCTTTGTAATTTTTTCTGGTGGGAGAAATAGTGTTCAGGTGGTAGATGCCCGCAAGGAATGGGATGATCAGCGGTTTGGTAAGATTTCTGAATGTTTCATTTCCGGTGGAAATCAATATGATTTCTGCAATACTGACAATGACAAAAAGAAAAAACAGTGGCTTGGTTTTGGGATTCATGAATTTTTTTATTCGTGAAAAAAGCTCATCCACAGTATCAACAACACAGATTGTTGTAATTTAGATATTATTTATGTCATATTCAGCCGACGAGACGAAATTTATGGAGTATTGGGAGCAAAACAGGCAAAAACAGAAAAAGCGTTTGAACCAGTTGATGCTCGGACTTCCCCTTGGAATCCTGTTTGCCATGCCCATTGTCGTAAATTTTCTGTTGGGTAGATTCTGGTACAAGAGGGCAGATGCAGTGGGCCTTAGCCAGTTCAGCCCCATGGTATTGATTGTAGCAGCACTCCTGATTGCTGTTTTTACTGCCTTGTTGAACAGACAATTTCGGTGGGAAAAACTCGAACAACAATACCTGGAATTGAAAGCCAGGGAGAAGAAAGGATAGATATATGTTTTTTTACGATATTTGCCACTCAATACAGAAATACATGAGAAATTTTGGGTTGGTTTTAATGGCTGGAATTGTGATGTTATTTTCAGGATGTAAAAAAGAAGAAAAATTGGAATTGATTGGAGATTATTTGACCAGAACCGGATTGAAAAGCACTGTAACGGAAGATCCCCGCGGATTTTATTACAAGATTGTGAGCGCAGGTACAGGTACTGCACCAAGCCTAACTTCTAAAGTTACGCTGTTTTATAAAGGATACCTTACGAACGGCAATGTATTTGATCAGACGGGTACAACAGCCAATCATGAGTCTGGTAATCCAGTTCCATTTACATTAAATCAATTGATTTCTGGCTGGCAATTGGGATTGCCCTTGATCAAGCCTGGAGGAAAAATAATCCTTTATTTGCCTGCATCACTGGGTTACGGACCTTACGGGCAAGGTTCCATTCCCGGCAACGCTGCGTTGATTTTTGAAATCACGCTTGTTTCAGTAGGTTAATCAGGGTTTAGACCTGGTCCAGGCATCATTTCTTCCAATGAGAGTGATACCCACAAAACCGCGAACATTGAGGTTGTTCTTGTCTTTCATGGTGATGACGCATTTGTATTCCTTGCCGTTCTTAGGATCATAGATATGTCCTTCTTCCCAGGTATTCTCTCCCTTATAAACAAATCCCCACAGATTGATAAGGCCCATCAATGGACGACTGTGCTGTGTCTGGTCAGGATGATTTATATCTGTTTTGGGTTTTCCTGTTGCTGGATTGGCGGGTTCTACCAGCCATACAATCTTCCCCTGATAGTTTGATCCTTTTTTGAATATTTCCACTTTGGCATTTCCAGATCCGGTCAGCCAAACACCCAAAATATCGTCATTTGTTTTCTTGTCTTGGGCATTAATTGCTGAACTGCACAAAGTCAAAAGCAATAGTGAAAAGAATTTCATTTTGTCCTAATTTGGTTGATTGAAATTAAGCAATAATTCATTCAAACATGCACCATTCCATATCAGTATTTGACATGTTTAAAATTGGTGTTGGGCCTTCCAGTTCTCATACACTTGGTCCATGGAAGGCTGCAAGGCAATTTTGTCAATTTTTAGAATTCCATCAAGTCCTGTTAAATGTCCGGTCCATTCGCATCATTTTGTATGGTTCATTGGCCAAAACCGGAAAGGGACATGGAACAGATATTGCAATACAGCTGGGCCTTTCAGGTGAAGATCCGGTCAGTTTTGATGTGAATAGTATTGACGAAAAAATCAGGGATGTCGCCACAAGCAATCGAATTGTCCTTGGAGGTTTACATGAGATATTTTTTGACGCTAAAAAGGATATTGAATTTTTAACAAGTGAATCCCTTCCTTATCATCCCAATGGCTTGAGTTTTCTCGCGGAGATGCACAACAGAGAGCACCTAGCCCAGACCTATTATTCTGTAGGCGGTGGATTCATTGAACAGGAAAATCAGCAACCAGACAACAGCTCACAGACCGAACTTCCTTTTCCTGTCAATACCGCCAAAGACTTGCTCCATTGGTGCATGAAAACAGGTATGTCCGTCAGTGAGATCGTTTTGGAGAATGAATCCAGCTGGAGAACAGAAGCAGCAACAAAAGAAGGGATCCTACAGATATGGTCTGTCATGAAGGAGTCCATTTACAAAGGTTGTAATACCGATGGTATACTTCCAGGGGGGTTAAATGTACGCAGAAGAGCCAAAGACCTCAACCACCGTTTGATAGGGTCTACATCCTATAAGAATAACCGGGAGTGGCTGGATGCCATCGCAAAGGGAGGAAAGGATTTTCGCTATACCATCGATTGGGTCAGCTGTTTTGCACTTGCAGTCAACGAACAAAATGCCTCATTCGGTCGTGTTGTTACAGCCCCTACCAATGGTGCAGCAGGGGTGATTCCTGCCGTTTTACAATATTTCATCAGTTTCTGTGATGATAATGCTGAAGATAAAGTCATTCAATTTTTGCTCACTGCCTCAGAAATAGGATCCATTTTCAAAAAAGGCGCAACCATTTCTGCCGCCATGGGCGGTTGCCAGGCAGAGATTGGCGTGTCCAGTGCCATGGCCGCTGCAGCCCTCTGTGAATGCCTTGATGGTACACAAAGACAGGTATTGATGGCTGCTGAAATTGCCATGGAACACCACCTGGGACTTACTTGTGATCCCATTGGTGGGCTGGTGCAGATTCCCTGTATTGAAAGGAATTCCATGGGTGCAATAAAGGCCATCACTGCTGCTCAACTGGCGTTGCAAAGTGCACCGGATTTCGCGAAAGTTTCCTTGGACGCGGTTATCAAGACCATGTGGGAAACTGCAAGAGACATGAGTTCAAAATACAAAGAAACTTCTGACGGAGGATTGGCCCAGCAGATTCCGCTGAGCTTGAGCGAATGTTAAAGGTCAATGATCAATAGGTATTGATTACGTTGTACAGCGTATCACGTTCCACAGGTTTTCTGCCCACTTGTTTGATCAGGCCAACGAGTTCATCTGTGGTCATTGTAGGATTTTGCTCCTCACTTCCTGCCATGGAATAGATCTTGGTTGAATCATCAATGGTGCCATCCAGGTCATTTACGCCAAAGGAAAGGGTAAGCTGTGCCTGCTCCCTGCCCAACATGGGCCAGTAGGCTTTGATGTGTGGGAAATTGTCCATGTAGATCCTGGCGATGGCATAGAGCTTCATGTCTTCAATGGAACTAACCTCTGGGATATGGCTCATTTCATTGTCAATATTCCTGAATTTTAGTGGGATGAAGGTGTTAAAACCTTTGGTTTCATCTTGCAGGTTGCGGAGCCTTTCCATGTGGTCAATCCTGTGTTCGTATGATTCGACATGTCCATACAACATGGTTGCATTGGTATGCATGCCTAACCGGTGTGCAATGGCATGGATATCCAGCCATCCTTGAGCATCTACCTTGTCTGCACAGATTTGCTCCCGCACTACAGGGTCAAAAATTTCTGCACCACCCCCTGGAAGTGAGTCCAGTCCTGCTTCATGCAAAAGTTTCATGCCATCGGTCCTGCTTAATTTGGCTTTCCTGAACATATAGTCCAGCTCTACTGCTGTAAAGCCCTTGATGTGCAGCGCAGGTCGGTGAGCCCTGATTTGTTTAATCAGTTCTTCAAAAAAATAGATATCCATTTTGGGATGTACGCCCCCAACAATATGCACTTCTGTAATCGGTTGGCCATCATAAGCCTTCACTTTGTCCAGCATCTGATCAATGCTCAGTTCCCATCCTTCCTCGCGCTTTGAATAAAGCTTTGAATACGAGCAGAACTTGCAGGAAAACACGCAAACATTGGTTGGTTCAATATGAAAATTTCTGTTGAAATAAGTGTTGTGACCATGCGCTCTTTCACGGATGAAATTGGCCATTGCTCCCAGCATGGCCAATGAACCCTTCTCAAAAAGCATCAGCCCTTCTTCGGGACTGATCCTTTGCCTGTTTTCAATGCTGGAGGCAATTGTTTTGAAGGCGGGGTCAAGGCCAGGTAAATCTATCAGGCTGGAATCAGATCCATTCATGGTAATTTCTTTGTGCAAAAATACATGCTGATTTCGGTCTTACCTAAACCTGTTGAATCCTCAGACATCATCGCAACACCTTTATTAATTTTTCAGTGATCAACTTGTCAGTGAATTGGATTTTCAGGAAATACATTCCTGCAGGAAATCCAGCCAGATTGATTTCCTGCAATTTCACTGCCTGTCCGGGTTTGTATGGATAGGATAGTACGATATCACCTTTTGCATCTGAGAGCTGAATGGACATCAGGTTGCTTACTGCTGGGAAAAACTGGATAGCAGTCTTGGTTGATGCAGGATTTGGGTAGAGCAGGTATCCCTGTTCTTTCAAACGTTGGGGCAGGGTCACGGATCTAATGCTGACATTGTCTATGTAAACATTGTTGTTGCCATTGCCAATGTTGACAAAGCGGGCCATAAAGGCATTCCTGCCGTCCACAATACACGTCAGGTCAAGATGCTCTTTCCTCCATTCCCCGGCATTCAATGGTTCAAATGCAACGGTTGTATTCCTGTTTGCGCTGGACAATATGGATCCCCATTTTTTATAAATGTACTGCCAGTTTTTGCCACAGTCCCAGGAGATGGCTATTTCAAGTGTATCAGGCCTCATTCCATTGGGTACATTGGCTGCAAGATCAAAATCAAGGAATACGGAATCCGGGGTTCCCCTGATCACCATTGGCGATATCATGCCACTGACAAAGGAGGGTCTTTGGAAATTCCTGGCAACCATCGCTGAGGGGGATATGGCCATTTGCCATTTGTCGGTTCCATAAATAGGGTAGACGGGCCATTGGTTCAATGTGTTGAAACTTTCTTTGAATGGCATCTCCTTGGCTTTCAAATAATGATGAACAGTAGCAGCTGTGTCATTCGTTTTGTTTTGATCCAGCTGACCATTGGGATTGGCCCCTACAATGTTGAGGTTGCTTTTTCCTTCTAGAACTGTCAAAGCAGTGAATTGCATACTGGCAGCCTTGTTTCTGTTGAGAATACCGGTCCATTTTTTTGTTTCTATCAATGTTCCATTTACCCATAGTTGCAGGTCAAGTGATTTCAGGGTATCCTTTCCGAGGCTGGTAAAGCGGGCTACCGGAACTATGGTTGGATCACATCCAACAAGGGCTGGGGTATCCATTGAATCCAGTCTTACGTCTGCTGAAGGGAAATTGAACCCTGTGATGTTGATGTTGTCTAGATAAATATTGTTGCCATACTGGTTTGTTCCTCTCATCCTGATTTGAATATCATTCCCTTTGAAACTGCTCAGGTCAATGGTTTCTTTTTTCCAATCGCTTTTCACAGGAATAAATTCAGTGGCAGTAAATCCTACTTTGGTGCTCAGTGAAGTTCCCCATTTTTTGTATACCGTATTGAATGATTTTCCACAATCAGTGCTGACCATGATTTCCAGAGTATCAAGGTTGATGGCATCGTATAAAGCGGCTGCAAGCATGAATTCCATCGACAACGAATCATAAATGGCGCTATTGATTCTGGGGGTCAGCAGGTCTGCTGTTTTCCCTTTTTCATCATTGTTGAAATTGTCAAAAACAAGTGATCTGCTGCCTTCGTAGGATGCTTTGTTGGTGTTCTTCCATCCCAATGTGCTGCTTCCATTGGATTGAAATGACCATCCAATGGGAGGCAGGGTACCTGCTTCTGCTGTTTCAACAACAGGCATTGCCTGAGTAAGTTGTAGTTCGACTGCTATGCTTGCGCTATCATTTCCTGGCATTTCATCTGGCCTGCCATTGGGCTGGTCAATCATCATTTTCAATGATGTTTTTCCTTGAGGGATGGTCAACGTTTTGAGTGTTACTATTGCATCCTCTGTATAGGCAAGATTTCCTGTCCATAACTCTTCGCTGATTTTGTTTTCATTCAGCAAAATGCTAATCTTTATTGATTTTAGGGCATCAGTTCCATTGTTTCTAATGGCAATCTTGGGTTGAAAGCTGCTTGCACAAATGGGCTCACAGGCATTGGGAAAAACGATACCAGAAAGCTTGGCATCCATTTGGGGATTGTTTCTCAAATAGAACGAAGACAGTGACGTACTCCAGGTATTGGCAGTGTTCCCTATCATTCCGGTAAACCAAAAAACGGAATCATTGGAAGGATCTGGAACCATATCGTTGTAATCTCCCCACCTGTTGGCATTGGTGCCATAACCAGTCCCTTTTTTGATGATGGTCTCTTCAAAGGCCATCTGGTTCAAAGGGTCAAACTGGTTCCTGCCGGTAAAGGCAATGGATGCAAAATCTGATTTGCTGCTGAAATTATAGGCCAATGCTATTTGTCCTTTTCCATTTTGCATGATCGATCCCATGAACCTGTGGCGCAAGTTGTTGGGGTTGCAGTTTGACTGCGCCTGTGGTGCATAGCTGCCTTGTTGATAGAGGTTCCATCCGTTTGTATAGCGCAATTCATACCACCGTATACCCGCAAGGCCATTGCCATTCACGTCAACGGTATGGTTGGCTACAATCGATTGATGGGTGCCAAAATTCCGAAAACCAGGTTTGTGCATGATCCGGTTGCTTACCACATCATAGCCTTGGGCGCCTGGTGAACTGGCACAATTCCTGCTGTTGCAAACGATGCTATTGAATGCAGCAACGGCAAAATTCTTTTCCATGCTGACAATGGATTTTGAAGGGTCTGTAAAATCAACCTTAAAACTGATCATGCCAACGCTGTCTATATCGGATGGTGAGGCGGTCAATACATCATCATTGTAATATAAAAACAGACCCGGAGTGCCGGAAATGGGGGGATTGTTTCCTATAAGTGTTACAGGTACCAATGCATTGAACTTGTTGTCTGGATCAGTTAATCTCAGGCGCTGCACTGTGGCATTGGCAGCACCACTGATCATCTTGTTTTTATCAAACGCCCAAACAGAATTGCCCAAATATTGATCTGAAAAATCCCTGGTTACACCATACCAGGCATCATTCCAGTTGCCGAACTTGGGGTAGTCTGGGAAAAAAGGGTCACAATAAAATTCATAGATAAACCATGCACCAGTAGGGTCGTTGCTGACAGAAACCGCCATGATCAGACTGTTCATCTTGATGCCGGTCCTGGAGCTGTCGCCAAATTCTGACATGATAAACCTGTCTGTAAGCTGGTCGTACCAGGCAATGCAATCACCGCCACCGTTGTAACTGCTTCCCGGCAATTGGTCCATATAGGTTTGAGGGAAAACAGAATTTCCTGATTTATCGTAAATGCTGAAGAGGGCACTGCCATTGTTACCATTGATCATCTGTATGATATGGTTTGGCCCCACGGCCATGCTGGGATCTGCCGGATTGATGTTGCTGAAACCCTGTCCATCCAGCACCTTGTCAACGTAACCACCATTTCTCTCCAGGGGTATCAGGTTCATCGGTGCATTTCTGATGTTTGACATTGGGGGTTTTAGAAAACCCCTTGCATCCTTTTGCCAAAGCATGTCTTCTTCTCTTGTTTTTGAACCGTATTGCGTAAACACCAATGGCTCAAGGTCCTGGGCATGGATCAGTCCTTTTTCATCCCTTGTTTTTATCTTCAGCACAGGGTCTGCACTGTCTGCCCTCCATGTTTTGATGGGTATTGTAATGGCTGTACGTTGCCCTTGGATGACCTCAATGGCTTGCTGCCCTTGAGACTGAATAGCCAGAAAGAGAATAATGATTGCTGATATGGGTCTTTTTCCAACCAATGCCATGGGATACCTAACATGCAGGCAGGTATAAAGTTAGATCCAAAAATGCAAATGTTCCTTTAAAGTCAGGTCTGTCTATCCGAGTGCACCTGCAATGCAGGCACACATCAGACAAGCGATGGTTCCGCCTATCAGGGCCTTAAAGCCGAGCTCGGTCAGGTTCTTCCTTTGTCCAGGCGCCAACTGGCTGATTCCACCTATCTGAATACCGATGGAGGCGATATTGGCAAACCCACACAAGGCGTAAGTGGTGATGAGGATGGATTTGGAATCTGTGATCAGGTTTTGAGCCTTCATTTTTCCGAAAGTGATATAGGCCTGAAACTCATTGATGATTGTTTTTTCACCCAACAATTGACCCACGGATACCATGTCCCGCTCATTGACTCCAATCAGCCATGCAATCGGGGAGAAGAGGTAGCCCAATATCATTTGAAATGACAACGCGTCGTATCTGCCTTTGCTGAAATTGGCCACCAGACCATTGATCCCTGTATAGTATCCTACAGAGCCCAATACCCAATTGAGTACATACATCAGTGCCGTAAAAACAATCAGGATGGCACCTACATTGACCGCTAGTTTCAGACCATCTGTGGTTCCCAATGAAATGGCATCCAAGGCATTTTCTCCAAATTTCTCTTTGGATACGATAATGCGCTCATCTATTTTCTCTGTCTGGGGAAAAAGAATTTTTGAACATACGATTGCAGCTGGGGCGCTCATGATGGATTGACTCAACAGGTGCAAGGCAAAGAAATGTTGTTGTACCGGGTCATTACCGCCAAGGAAGCCAACATAAGCAGCAAGCACTGATCCTGCTGTATTGGCCATGCCACCAACCATGATGCACAGGATTTCGCTTCTGTTCATTTTTTCCAGAAAAGGCCTGACCATGAGGGGGGCTTCTGTCTGACCAAGGAAGATATTGGCTGCGGTTGATACACTCTCTGCTCCTGAAACCTTGAGTTTGCTCAACATCAGGGCAAAGAAATAAACGATTTTTTGAAGGATACCCAAATAATAGAACAAAGAGGAAAGGGCTGCGAAGAAAATGATGTTGGGCAGTGCCTGTATGGCGAAGGTATATCCCCAGCTTCCAGATGAATCGGCCAGGTTGCCAAACATGAATTCAATTCCTTTGTGTGCAAGGTTGATGATTTCTACAAACTTGTCGGAAAACCACTGGATGACAATCCTGAAAAAGTTGTATTTACCCTTCGATAATACCCCTATTGCAAATCCAATCTGGGCAACAATTCCCATAGACACAAGTTTCCAGTTAATGGCTTTCCTGTTATTGCTCAATACATAGCAAAGGCCTATCAAAAACAACATTCCCAGAAGTCCTCGGCTCAGGTTTTCCCAGATCATAGCTATGTCAGTTTGGTTTAATGGGCAATATACAATAATAATCAAGACCTCCGGCGCATGATCCTGTTTCTGGCCATGTGGTAGAGTTCTGTGATGTCAGGTGAGATATTGAAGCGGATCACGATGAATGCAAATGCCAAGAAAAATAATACCGATTTGAGGAACAGGTTGATCCAAATAAAATCATGGAATTTTATGCTGTACAATGCAAAAGTAAGTGAGGCTGCGACCAGCAGTGTCAATCCATTTCTCCAGGAAAAAGGTTGCAGCCCATATATTTTTTTTATGAAATAGAATCGGATGAAATTAAAGAGTACTACCGCAATCAGGCTTCCAATGGCTGTGCCAATAATGCCATAAGACCTGGTAAGCAAATAATTGAGCATAATGGATACCAGTACAAAGAACATGTTGGAGAATAGATCGATTCTCCAATGTTTTGAAAGTTGTAAAATATGGGCATTCATTCCGGTTCCAAGATCAATCAGTTTGCTCAATCCCAAGATCAGCATCAGTATGGACATGTTTGCATATGTCGGTCCCAGTACATGGATGAAAGCGGGTATATTCAAGATGACAACCCCCAGAATTCCAGCGGCAATAACCAATAGGTTCAATGCAGTTTTCTTGTAGAGCCTGTCGAGTTTGGCAAGGTCTTTGTCTTTCCAGGCCTGTGCAATTTGTGGAATTGCTGCTGATACCATGCTGCGTTGTGGAACATCCATCACCGTAATGAGATAGGTGGCAATGGTAAAGATCGCTGCATCTGCAAGGCCTCCTGTGGATTGGGAGGCGATAATAATGGTGTCGTTGGTCTTGGCAACAACATTCAGTATACTACCCATAAAATAGGCGCCACCGAATTTGAACATCGTTCCGGAAAGTTTTTGGGTGACATTGCTTTTTGAGAAGACCAGGCGATACGATCTGCTGCGAATCAATACCCAAGCAAGTATTATAGCCGGAATGAAGTAGAGATAAGCATAAAGTGTTATGAAAAAAGAATATTCTTTTACAATGCCCAAAATCCATGCAAGAATCATAAGAAGTACAATCAGCCTGAACATGAATTCCTTCAAAAAATTGGCAAGAATGGTTTTGCCTATGATCCATGCAAATACTTCTAGCATGGAGACTGCCACCAGTGAAATGGTCAATGGGATAACAAGTCTGAGATAATTTGACAGAATTGGGGACCGGTCTGCGAATTTCCTTAAGGCAATTGGTTCAATGAGGGGGAAGGTAAAGTAGAGGAGTGCACACATCAACATGCTGATCATCAATACCATTGTGGGCAATTCGTTTTTTTCTTTCGGCAAATAGTGGTTGTAGAAAGGGTAAAACTTTAAGGCCACTGGCAGTGTTCCTGCTGAGCAAATCATGGAAAGGATCAGTGCAATGTCCATCAGGATCCTTGTCAGCCCAAACTCTTCTGGCGTAAAAAATTTTGGGAAGAGGAACAATACATTGAAGGCTCCAATCGCAAAACCTGCGTAGATGTATATAGAGGAATAAATGCTCTGCTTGCGAATGGTTGCCATGGAAAATAAAAAAACCGCCACAGGGTGACGGTTTAAAATTAATACAATTGCGGATTATAGGTGCGATTCAATCCGCTTAATAAAGTTGTGTTTGGGTTGTGCTCCTACAAGCTTGTCAACCACCTGACCATTTTTGATGAAAAGAATAGCCGGGATAGAGGTAATGCCATAATTCATGGAAAGCTGGGGATTGTGGTCCACATTTACTTTTCCGATATTGACCTTTCCTTCAAACTCCTTGCTGAGTTCCTCAACAACAGGTCCGATAGCGCGGCAAGGACCACACCATTCAGCCCAAAAATCAATCATTGAAAGCTTATCTGAGTCCAGTACTTCAGCCTGGAAATTGTCGTCTGTAAATTCTTTTGCCATGTATTTGGATTGTATGTTAGATAACTAGGTGAATTGCAAAATTAGTTCCATTTTTTAATATTTCATAAAAAGTCATGTTTCATTTATACAGTGTCCACTTGTACCTCAATCAGGGAGTTGTTTTCTAGAAAATCGGCCATTTCGTCATTCATCTCAAAACCTTTCTCTGTCGTTTTCATTTGAACCTTCAGCCGTTCTACTTGATCAATCATGATCAGTTTCAGCCTCGTTTTTCCTGGGTTTTTTTTCAGGTTGTTATGAAGAAACGCAGCATAGGATTCAGTTATGCTCCCCGCCTGAAGCGTAAGTTGCAACTGTCTGGTGAAAACCCTTTTGATGGTTTCAAGCAGACAAATCTCTGAAACCCTGAAATTCCATTCATTCCTGCTTTCCCATTTCTCAAAGTTGCCTTTAACATGGATGCAGCTGCCCGCAACAAAATAGTTGGAGAATTTCACGTACATGTCGCCAAACAACGTGATTTCCACTTTTCCTGAAAAGTCTTCAATCGTTATGCTCCCATATTTTTTACCGGCCCTTGAAATCTTGTGTTGGGCCGAAGTGACCAATCCTGCCAGTTTCAGTGCCTGGTTAGGGCTTTTCTGTAATTCAATACCTCCTTTGAATTCATTGTAGTCATTGATGGGCATGATAGCGTAATATTTCAACTCAAACCTGTAGTGATCCAGTGGGTGGCCACTGAGGAACATGCCTGTCACATCTTTTTCCTTGTCCAGCAGTTCGGTCAAAGACCAGGGAGGGCAATCAGGAACCTTGGGTGGTGGTATTTCCTGAACCAGTGAAAGATCTCCAAACAAGGTGTTTTGGTTGGAGTTGGATTGTCCCTGCCAGATATTACCATATTTGATGATCTTCTCCAGTCCATTGGAGCTGTCTCCCGGTGGCTGAAAGAAATATTGGGCCCTGTGCAATTCCGGGAAACAATCGAAAGTTCCAGACATGGCCAGGCTTTCCAAAGATTTTTTGTTTACTGTTCTTTGGTTGACTCTTTTGACCAATTCATAAATGGAGGTATAATGCCCATTTTTCTCCCTTTCCTCAATGATGGACTCTACCGCTGCTTCTCCAACACCTTTTAGCCCGCCAAGGCCGATCCTGATTTCACCTTTTTTGTTCACCGCAAAGCTCTGAAGTGATTCATTGATATCCGGCCCTAGAACATTGAGCCCCATTCGTTTGCACTCCTCCATGAAGAAGGTGATTTTTTCAATTGATCCGGCATGGTTCAGTACTGCCGCCATGAATTCTGAAGGATAATGTGATTTCAAATACGCC
>Ga0214921_10002911_pt1 | contig 27025 bp, 29 predicted proteins | sample LL1505_MetaG_FD_177992 | JGI IMG/M metagenome (GOLD analysis project Ga0214921, IMG submission 177992) | Freshwater microbial communities from Lake Lanier, Atlanta, Georgia, United States - LL-1505 | ecosystem: Environmental > Aquatic > Freshwater > Lake | place: USA: Georgia | collected... | reverse complement strand
TATTATGGTCTCGTTCAGATTGGTCGTATATAGTTTCGGTCTCCTTACCATTTATGGTCTCGATGCCAACAGAATTCTCTCCAAAATTTGTGACGATACAGTGTCGCGCTAGGGTTACAGTAAGGTCATCATCATTATATTCGCATGTCTGCATCATATTATCGTGACAAACGATATTTTTACGGTTCGAAACACTATAGCTAACAATTTTGTCGTAATTTGAAAATAAAATATAACCCAAAATGCTCTTAATTTGTATATATTTTTAATGACAAGCACTACATCCAAACTTATCATCCAAAAAAGTAGTGTGAATTTTAAAATCTGCGCTCAATGTGTGTCATTTAGACGCCGATAGGCGTCGTTGGGTCGTACTATATTTAGGAAACAGGGCTCCGCCCTTAGCAACGAAGTTGCGTTTCCTAAATATAAAAGCATAAATCGTGTGATAAAAAAATTGATATAAAATTAATACATACCTACAATTATAATTCAATATATTTATATACCATGAGTGATAAAGCAAAAAAGTCTAGTAACACAAAAACAGTTCTTAATAAAATAGATGATGCCGAAAAGTCAGAACCCAATGCTAAAGAATTTATAACTCCTATAAAAACAATTCCAATCATAAATAACACTAAAAAGGATTGGTTATGTGAAGGTACACCTTGCGAGATAATAAACCAAAACGAAACAGAAACAACAATAAGAGCATTTAATAAATCTAGAAATTTCACTTTATCTAATGATTTAATTAAAACAAATTTTAAGCATCTTGAATCTGATACAGCTTTTGTTTATACCCCAGTCTATCCAAATGGGAAAATACATCTCGAAGAATTTAAGATTAAACCAATTAGTATTGCAAAATTAACAAAAGAATTTAAAGATAATAAAAATTTTGCAGATGTTCTTAAAAAGGCGGATCAAGATGCACATAAAGCAAAGGGGAATAATTTCTGTATTACTATGGAAGGTTATGACAATTATAATAAAAATCCCAACCCAAGTAAACTAGAGAGAGTTGGAGACCCTATATGCAATAGAAATACAAGACATGCTCCTCCAATTCCGTCATCATTTACACGTAAAGAATTTGAAGAATCACCAAGCTTTCCTGCTCCTTTAGGAATTCGTATGGAAGATTTTGCTTTACCTAGTGAACAAAATGAGATTAAAAAGGAATTACTTACGCAAATATTCAATTGCGTAAATGCTCCAGAATGTCCTGATAAAATAAAAGAGGAACTCGGATTGACTATTACTCCCAATAGTCACATGTGTAATTGGTGTGGAGTACTGATGGACATTTCAGAATTAAATCAAGTATATTGCTCTAAAGAACATTCTATTAACTTTTGTCATCGTGACCCTGTTATAGGAACAAAAAAAGGTAATGTTTATATTGGTCACTGCTCTTGTAATAGAGAACAAGGTGGGTACTCTGAACAGCAAAGACTCGAACAAATTATACGTCTTGCTAAAAGTAACCATATTTATCGTGAAATGATTATGTCTAGTCTAAAGTAAAAATTATACATATTTAGAAATTTTTCTAAATATTTATTTACATTCTCAACTTTTGTAGTGTTTCCAAAGTGTCCAATATTTTTTTTGTAGACTCGATATCAACCGTTTTATCATTAATCAGGAATTCTTCTATATCAGAATCAGATAATGACGCCATAATACTTCCTGTTAAATAAGCGGTGTGTTGTGAAATAAAATTTTTATTCATTATATTTGCCATCAATATATAAAGCGAATTTATATTATTTGGACGGATTACTGTTACTCCATTTGTTGCAATATAATTTTCGTTATCGTCTAGTATTACGCAATATGACATTGTGCCTTCTAATTTGCTTATTAAAATATCATTCTTCTTTACCGAATATTTTGCCCTTGAAGGCAATTCCCACCCATATAATGCTTTATAACTATAAAGCGGTGAGTTTATTTCGCTTATATCGATATATTTATATTGCTTCGTTTTTTCAATTTTTGTTGCTGCATTGATAATTTTGCCTAATTTATTCACAGTTGTCGCACCATTCATCTTTAATGCTTCGGTAACTTCTAAGTATGATTGTAGATAACGTTTTATATCAAGAATATTTGCACTCAATTTATTTGTTTCAATATACTCATAATCTGTATCAATGTTTGACGAGCGTAATTTTGTTATATTATTGTCTGCAATGAAACTACCTAATTTAATGTAAATATCTTCCAAATCGTTATCCAAAATAGGCTTACCATTACTATCAATAATTACAGAACCTGTTTCTTTAACTATTTTATATTTATTTGGAGTTTCTTTTTTTGATAAATTATAACCAATATTATTTATATTCGAAATGAATACATTATACGGTTCATCAAGTTTTTTTTTTTGTATAATTAATAAATATGTATTTACACCTGTTCCACTTCTTTTAAACGTATTCTCAGGAAGCGATAATGATGCAATTAACCTATTCTTAAGAATTAAATCTCTCAATTCACTACATGTTTTGTTTTTATTTCCAACATAACCAGCTGGAACAATGACAAATAAAATACCATCTTTTTTCAACAGTTTTAAGCCCAATTCAATAAATAATATTCCTATTTCTTGTTTCTTCTTACCTTTTCCTAATTCAAATTTGTCTAATATTTTCTCGTCTGTTATAATTGTATTGGAACCAAAAGGCGGGTTCATAACCGAATAGAAATATGATTCTTCATGACCTTCAAAGCTTTCTAACGAATTTTTACATAGCAAATTATAGTTACTTTGCTTATTGAGCTCATAATTAAATTTACATAATTTTAATGCGTTTTCATCTATGTCCCAAATTGTCTTATTCCCTTTGTAATGTAGTAATAAATCGCCTGTTCCGCCTGCAGGATCTATTGCATTATATTCATCACCTACAATCATTAAATTATTTATAAATTTTGAAATTGTTGTTGGCGTGTAAAATTGGTCCAAATTGTATTTGGTATATTTACTTCCAATTATCATAAATATTTCTTGCATTAAATCCGCATTTGTATAATCAAATGAGCTTATTAATTGAAGTAACTCATTGAATTTATTGTCGGATGATTTTCCATTTTTGATGTTTTCTAACAATACAATTAATAAATTAAAACGTTCTTCTTGTTTTATACCGATATTATGAAACATCTGATTAATATGATTTATTATTTTACTGTTATTTTCCATTATAAATATAACATACTTTATATTTATATTATTTATTCAATTTTTTATAATATATTGTATTACATCAAGTCTCTACAGATATTTCATACTTTATGTGTTTTTTTTCTTTACAATCCTTTTCTTTTTTAGAACCTCTTCATTTAGTTCCAATTCTATCTTTTCTTCGACAACATTATTTTCAAACTCTTTCATTCGTAATCCTTTTATGTCAAATGCGGAGTTCATATTTTTATTTCTAAGGACAATACACGACAACGGCACCTTTGACTTTATATATTGTTTAAATTTATCACCTGTTATATCCAATTCATTTATGATGTTTTTATTTTCTTGTTTGAATCTACTCCATAAATCAGTTGATGAAACTACACTTTCGCCCCCAATTGTTTCAATATTTCTAATCCACCAATCATCAAAGAGAGAAATATTTGAAGTAACAATTTCAGTTGTTTCTGTTTCTAATATCCCTCTTAATTCATCGTCCATTACTTGAATTAAATTTCTGGTCGCATTCATTGATGTATTTATTTCTCTAATTGTCTTTCTTATACCTTTCACTTTATCCATCAGTTTAAAATTCTTTTCTCTCAATTCTGTCAATTCTTTTTCATCAAAATTAACATCTTCAATTAATTTGTATAGTTCTTTGCAGGTAAACCAAACTATTCTTAAAATCTTTTTAGGGTCTTCAAAACTCGAGAGGTTATTTATATACACTATACATTGGGTAGTATTAATCCATTCATACATTATTGGCGCCTTATCATATTTTTCAATGGATGTATTGAGTGAAACCAGCCAAGCAAAATGCAAATGTTCGTTTTTCTGTAAATCTTTTTTGATTTTTTCTCTTTGGTCAACAGGAACCTTCTTTTTATAATTCTTTGCATCAGCTAATACATCAAAATCTTCAAAATGTAAATGAAAATCACCTTCGCCACCTTGAGTATGTTTATCAATTATTTCAAAACCTTTAAAATCCATAAACGTTTGGGCATATTCACAAAATGTTTTTTCACCATCAGAACCTTTATGTGATGTGCTTTTATGGGATTGTATTAGCATTTTTTCATAATTTTCATTCATCTTGTCTAATTGTTTGTCTTTTTGCTCCAGTAGTAAATCAAATTTCTCTCTAACTTTCTCAACCTCCTTTTGTATTAAATCTTTGTTTTCATTTTCATATGTTTTGATTTGTCCACTTAACATTTCATTTTGTTTTTCTAATTTAACTATTTGCACTTCATACATTTTTGCCATTCTCTCTTCCATCTTTTTCATAAGTTCCTTTTCCATTAGTACATCTAATTCCAATTTTTGGATTTCATCCTTTGATTCATCCCTTATTTTTTGATAAATCTCTTTTTGAGTGAGTCCAGCCACCACTTTTCGACCTTCTAACAAACAACTACTTCCTATTTTTAACATTAAATAATTCTCTTCTGGCGTGAAGCTAGTTATTTCTGGTAATAAATTTTTATTTTCTGGAATAGTTAAATTTATTGTTTTTAACGACATAATACATATTATATATAGTTATATTTATGTAATTTACAAATAAGTTAAACGCAAGTCGACTATATTGCTATAATGAAAAATGTTTTGATAACAGGAGGCACTGGGTTAGTTGGTTCTGCCATAAAAACTATTTCTAAAGACTATGAAAAAAAATACAATTTTATCTATGTAGAGAGAAAGCATTGTGATTTATTGAATTATGACTCTACATTGACATATTTTATAGAAAATAAACCAGATTATGTCATTCATTTAGCCGCGAATGTTGGTGGACTATTTAAAAATATGGAAAACCCTGTACAAATGTTAGAAGAAAACATTCTTATAAATTTAAATGTAGTAAAAGCGGCTCATTTTGTTAAAGTCGAAAAATTAATCGCATGTTTATCTACCTGTATTTTTCCTGATAAAACTACATACCCTATTTCTGAAAACGACTTACACAATGGTCCGCCTCATACTTCCAATGAAGGGTATGCGTATTCGAAAAGGATCGTACAAACCTTATGTAATTCCTATAATAAACAATACGGAGAGAAGTTTGTTTGTATTATTCCTACCAATATTTACGGGCCACACGATAATTTTAATTTAAATGATGCCCATGTCATACCTGCACTCATTCATAAATGTTTTTTGGCGAGAGAAAAGCACGAAAAATTTATTGTTTCTGGGACTGGAACACCATTAAGACAGTTTATATATGCAGAAGATTTGGCCAAAAATATAATGTGGGTTCTAGAAGAATACAATGAAACTGAGCCTATTATTTTGGCCACCGATGAAGCAGACGAAATATCCATTGAACAAGTTGCTAGGATTATAGCGAGAGAATTCGATTATGAGCAATTTCTAGAATTTGATACAACCAAATCTGATGGACAATATAAAAAAACCGCGTCCAATCAAAAATTTCGTAAATATAATCCAGATTTTAGTTTCACCAAAATAGAAAAAGGTCTACAAGACACTATATCGTGGTTTACACAAAATTATCCAAATATTCGAAAATAATACATAAATACATGAATCATCTATTTATGTATAACTATTCACAGTCACATTCCACCATATCTCTTACTAATTCTTCAAAACTACATTTTGGCACCCAACCTAGTTCATTTCGTGCCTTTGTGCTATCACCCAACAATTCATCTACTTCTGCAGGTCTAAAATATTTTTCTGATATATTTATTAATTCTCTACCACTATTTGCATCATAACCTATTTCTTCTACACCTTCCCCCTTCCACTTAATAGTAAACCCTTTCAATGCAAACGCCTTCTCTACAAATTCTCTAACACTATGATATTCACATGTAGAGAGAACATAATCTTCAGGAGTAGCTTGTTGTAACATAAGCCACATACCTTCTACATAATCTTTTGCGTGGCCCCAATCTCTTAATGAATTTATATTTCCCAATACCAATTTGTCTTGCTTTCCTTTTAGAATATTACCAAGTGCTATTGTTATTTTTCGAGTAACGAAATTATGACCTCTTCTAGGGCTTTCATGATTAAAAAGAATGCCGCAACATGCAAACATATTATACGATTCACGATAATTCTTAGTAATCCAATGACTATAGAGTTTGGCTACACCATAAGGCGACCTAGGATAAAATGGTGTTGTTTCCCTTTGTGGTACTTCAACAACCTTACCAAACATTTCAGAGGTAGATGCTTGATAAAACCTAACTTTTTCTAGAGGAATACCGCTCGTCCTTATCGACTCTAATAAACGCAATGTTCCCATTGCATCCACATCTCCGGTATATTCTGGCATCTCGAATGAAATTTTTACATGACTCATTGCTCCCAAATTGTAAATCTCTAATCTTTCCATGGTTGGATAGGTGTTTTTAATCTCCATTAAAATATTTAATAGATTTGAGCTGTCCGTTAAATCTCCATATCTTAAAATTAATTTATGAAATATATGCTCTATTCTGGTGGTCGCAATATTAGACGACCTCCTTATGATACCCCATACTTTATAATCTTTTTCTAATAATAATTCCGCCAAATACGAACCATCCTGACCATTTATTCCTGTTATAAAAGCTACCTTGGACATTTATATTTTAACTATTAAAGTATTTAATATATTTATTGTAAATATAATAAACCATGTCGTATGTTTATTTACTAGTTTCAACAAGTGGAAATACGTATGTAGGCGCCACAGTTGATTTAGAACGTCGTTTAAGACAACACAATAAAGAAATCAAAGGAGGCGCTCATGCTACAGGTATGAAAGTATCGCAAGGAGAGCATTGGACTAGGGCCGCGCATGTTTCCGGGTTCCCTGATTGGCAAGCAGCGCTTCAATTTGAATGGCGTTGGAAACAATTGTCTCGTAAATTACCTTTAAAAATGAACCCTTTAGAGAGAAGAATAAAGGCATTAAAAGAATTATTGGCATTAGAGAGACCTACTAGTAAGGCAATTGCATATTCCGAATGGCCTGCACTACCGGAAGTTCATTGTGAAATGGATGAATCTAAAGTATTTTACGGCACTGCGTAAAATCAAGCTGATTTTCCTAACAGTGTTTTCATTGTTACTATTTCGTCTTTTTGTGTCTGAATAATATTTTTGGCTAATTTGGCAACATCGTAGTTATCTGTCTTTTTCAAAATTTCCTCACTAGTTAAAATACCCATAGAATGATGCTCTATCATTCCTTCTAAATATTGTTTATCCTTTATAGCAATTTGCTTTCTATATAAATAAACAAATAAACCTAAACTGGCTATCAAAATTGCATATAGATTCACACTTAAAACGTGATATTGATGGTCATGCATTAAGACTTCTAATAAAACCATAAATAAAGCCATTATTACTGACATGTATGCCTTACCTATATTATTTGTTATTTCGGCACGATTATTCACCATAATTGGCGGCATTAAAAAATATTGTATCAAGAAACTTCCTACAAACATAACGACCATTGTGTGGCTTATCTTCATATATATTTACGTGTATTATTTTTTCTTACATGTTGTATTTTTTTTAGTGTCCTTTTTTTAGTGCTCTTTTTTACGTGGTGTCTAAACCCCTTTTTGATAAATGATTTTATGCTTTCTTTTTGATTAAGCATCATATCAACTATATTTTGAAAATAAGAGCGAAATTGGGGACGCATTTTTTGTAACTCATCCACACAAACCCATTTTATTTCTGCTTTTTCAAAAATCTTGGTGGTTTTAAATACTTTTGCAGGTAAGCGTTTTTGTAGGAAACGCTGATTATTGTTGTAGTAATGGGGTAACCAATGGTTATATTCAAATGGAAAAATATGCATACGATATGTTGAATGACCATCTGTCTTATGGTCTATAGTGTAAGTTCCATGCTTACGCAACATTTTTCGAATGTCTGCGTCATTACCTAAAAACCCTGTAAATTCTTCACCTGCTTCTCTTATAGCGGTTTCCAAAAATGTTTCGTTATTATCTGTTCCACCTCCAAAATCAGAGAAACCAGGCGCGGAATCCTCATATTTTCCTTCTTTACCGAATAAAAAGTATAGTTTTCCATTGTGTATTGTTGTCGGTAAAATACCTGCTCCCATTATAATAATAAAATATTATTTATTTATATGAAGAAATCAAAAAATCACAAGAATCATTTAAAAAGAAAACACAACAGAACAGTTAAGCGTAAAAGAGATATAATAATACCTAGTAAAACTTCACTTAAGGTCCGTAAAATGAGTGATAGAATCGCTGGTAAAATTAAATCACATTCGTACACGCCAACCATTAACAATGAATTAGTCACATTAAAATCTATTCCGCGAAAAGAATTACTAGATTGTAACATTGAGGCAGCATATAATCTAAAAGAGCCATTACAAATTGGAATAGCAGGATCATTGTATGATAAGAAATGTTTTTATTACTACATGCCAGAAGCAAAACGATTTCTATTAAAAAATTTAGCAGCTGATAAACATATTGATATTTCAAAAATAATCCCTCCAATACAATCGCAATCGAATTGTTGGTTTAACGCGATGTTTGTCACTTTTTTCGTGAGTGATAAAGGTCGCAAATTTTTCCATTTTTTACGCCAACTCATGATAGAAGGTAAACAAAAGGACGGCTCTGTTATACCAGACAAATTACGAAACGCGTTTGCTCTATTAAATTTTGGAATAGACGCATGTCTTACTGGCAATGAATATGCTTATAAATTAAACACAAACAGTATTATACATTTATTATATAAGGGTATTCCAAAATCATTCAAGAATAAATATCCTTATATTGTTGATATAGATGAAGCTGGTAATCCACTATTATATTACACTAGTATTATCAATTATTTAAACAACAGTTCAGTTCAAATATTATTCATTAGAGATGCTACTAGTAAATGGAAAGACAAAATTGTAGAATCTGTTCAAAAAATGGAACATTTACCTCATATCATTGTGCTCGAAGTATATGATGAAATGGCTGGAGAATTCGACAACAAACCTCTCTCTTTTATAGTAAACGATGGTAAATATCAAATAGATAGCGCGGTAGTGAGAGATATTTCTAAACAACATTTTTGCACAACGATTACATGCGAAGGTAAAGAAATGGGATATGATGGTATGAGCTTTCACCGTCTCGTTCCTTTAGAATGGAAACATAAAATGAATAGTAATGTTAATTGGCAATTCGAAGGCACGAATGATTATGACGGCACACCTTTAGAATGGAATTTTACGAAGAGTTATCAGCTTCTTATGTATTATCGGGTGAAATAACTAAAGACTCTAATAAATCAGTTAATTTATTTTTAACAACTTTTAACAAATCACTTAGTTCTTCATTTTCATTTGTTCTTATCAATTCTACTGAATCATACCAATATGTCTTATTTGGGTCATCCGACCATCTCCATTCAGATTTTCCTAACAACAACCATGTTTTAACATTCAAAATACCTGCCAAATGCACTATAAATGTATCAATTGTTATTAACAAATCTAAATTTTGCAATAAATGAATTGTATCTTCAAATGGCTTTTCTTTATCAATGTCGAAATAGTGAATATGTTCTTTAAACTCTATGTCATTCAAGTCCTTTTCAATATCTGTTTTTCTATGTATACATATCAAATCTATATCCAAATCACATAATAATTGAAATTTTTTTAGAGGTATGTATTTTTCTATAAACGAAGATAACAAACCATTATACACAAATCCAACCTTATACTTTTTAAAATGCGATGTTTTCTCTTTCCAAAGTTGAAGCTTGCTTTCATCCACATTGATATAATTTATACTATTTGGAACAATATGTGTCAAATTTAATATTTTTGGTAGAGACATGATATATAGTTTGAATTCATAATTCACAAAATGCAACGGCGTCAAACTTTTAACAATTTGAATGTTATTATATATTTTAAATAAATGTGCTAACTCTTGTTTGCAAAAAAAAGTTACTTTCATATCTGGGTATTTCTCAGACAATTCAATAACAAACCTATAATACTGCATATTATCTCCTAATCCTTGTTCTGCTACTATTAATAAACGGTTACATTTATCAACTCCATTCCAGTATTCTAATGGTATATCTAATCGGTCTTTCACTCCTGTCTGTTTGTTAATATTATTAAATCGTAATCTATTTTCATACAAATCAAAACCAAGTTTAAACTCTTTCATTGCTAAATAAGTGAATGATAAATTATATAAATGCACATGATCGTCCTTTGGTATTTTATGTTTCTTATAAAATTCTAACGATTTGTTATATTTTTTAGTATAATAGTATATATCACCTAATGAACTTGTTGCTCTAGTATTACCCTTATCTAATTCATATGCTCGTAACAAATTTGTTTCTGCATCTGTATAATTATGCATAGCAATATAAGATAAACCTATATTTACATAGACATCTGGTATTTCCTTTATCAATAAAACCTTTTTAAAATAATGGATTGCCAATTTAAATTGTTGTATATTAAAATAACACGTACCTATTTGGTTTGTTAATACACCAATATTAGAAATATTCGTTTCAGTTTTTAAAAATTTAACATAACACTCTACCGCTTTGTAAATCATATTTTGTTTCTCATATAATTCACCTAATTCTTTATAATACTTGTTTATATCCGGAGGATTTAATTCAATGATTTTATTATAATTTTCTATTGCATTTTCATATTCCAGATTTTTCACGTGTTTATCGATAGTTTTGTAAATACTTACAACCTCTTTGCTCATATATAAATATATACTAGTTTATATTTATATATTTATCCTAATATTTTGCATAACTTTTTATATCCGTTAGTTCCGAATTTAATGCTAAATTAATTTTGTTTTTAACTTCGCTTCTTTTATCATTTGTTATATAGACTTGCCTTGCTAAATCTATAAATTCGTGGTCAAACTTTTTTGCTCTCTCTTTATCTCTTATTTTATCTTCAATATCCCATAATTGTTCATTTATTTCTTTAATCTCCTTTATCAATAATTCATCCAAATTAAATTTGTCTACATATGTTTTTAAATAATCCAATTCTTTTTTTACCATAACTAATTTACTTTCATTTGATATTCTTTCTTCTTTAATTTGTAAAATAGTATATTTATCATACAATTCGCCTATTGATACTGGAACATAACACAAACCTTTTTCCATTTATAATAAAGAGAGATATTTTATATTTGAACATTTGAACATTTAAGTTCACACAAATATCTATTACGACTGTCATTTATTTTAGTTCTTCTTTATCTATTGTAGTTGCATGTGTTATCTTCCTAATAATTTTATCCTCTTTCTCAGCATCATTATCACCAGCTCCTCCCATTGATTCTATTATTATCTTGTTATATTGGTCTGAATATTTGGAGGAAGCTTTTCTATAATCAGGATATGTTTCTTTGAATTTTTGCAGTAACATTTGATTCTTAGTCGTCACCCTCTTAATTACTTTTCGCAATTTTTTATTTTCATCATCTTCCTTTTCCCATTTGTTTTCATCTTTAATATAAATGGTTTCTCTCTTTTTATCGGTGCAATGAATAGGTCTTTGTGTTATGTCTAATGCTTTTAAATTTGTTGTAATAATATTAGATATGCCTTCCACATAACCTAATTTACCCACATTTTCTAAATCTGACAATTGTAACTTTATAGAATCTACAAAATCCATTATGTTCATAGCATCCTTACACGTTTCATTTAAAAAAAATTGCAAATTAAAAGTTTTATTATTAGAGTTTGTATTATTTGAATTATTATTTGTTCCATTTTTTAATACTTCCAATAGTTCACTATTTTGTTTTATCAACATCATTATAAGTTCTTTATCTGTTACTTCTTTATCAATAATTTCATTATTATACAATTGAATTTTGTCTTCTTTTTCAAGTTCGCACGTAATTTCAAGACAAATTTTTTTGTGTTTCCATAATCCAGAGTTTGTCGCGAAACTTTTGCCACAACTACAAAAGTAAGTTTTTTTAAGTTTTTTGATTTCCAACCCATTTCCACCACAGCATGTTAAATGTTTAGGTGTGTTGGTATGTCTAGTCCAATCAACTTTCATATAGCATTTAAAGTCACAATATTCACAAAAAAATCTCGGTAAGTTTTTTTTAAGTTTTTTTATTTCCTTAATTTCCATATATTGGAAACCTAAAAAAACTTAAAGTTTTTTTACGCAAAAATAAAAAAATTTATCGTCACAAATTGAAAAATTTTTTTTCAGCGCCCAGACCATAAAAATCAATTATGGTCACAAAACACGTTTTTTACCATAAAATATTTTGGATTTTCAAAAATGGACAAAAAAAATGTCCAAAATCGATTTTTCAAAATACTTTTCCCAACAAAAAATCATCATCGGTCTCTTCATATGAAGGAACTATTTTGGGTGCTAAAATGCAACAATTCTCTACACTATGTAGAGAATCCATCGTGTTTTACCTACTTCAATAACTAGTCAAAATTGATTCTACCATTTTTTTACTTCCTATTGCAGAAGGTTCTATACCAAACGAAAAATCTTCTGGTTGAGTTAAAATACTACTAATTTTAAAAATACCATTTATTCGATTTTTTGGTTCACCAGCATAGTTATAGAGCATTGTATTCCATTCATTTATGATTGAATGATATTGTTTATATTTCATATTTTCAGGATAATAAATATCTAAAACAACAATATTTGCTTTTGGAAGTTTATCTCGAATATTTTGTATGACTTTCTTATACGATGATAACATAACAGTTAAAATACTTGTATCTGTATTATCATTCTCTTTATCAACATAATGTGTCAATATATCATTCCCGCCAACCGAGAGAAAAACGGTTGTTAAGTTAGTATTCAACGAATCTGGAATATTGCCAATTTGTTCATATACATCTACAATTTTCGAATGGTCAGCAGCTAAACAAAGAGTTTTACCATTTGTTCTATTTTTAAGTATTTCATCTACACTTTGGCCATCTGACACGTAGGCGTCATTTTTAAAAATACTATCACCTAATAAAATAAATTTTTGTTTTTCAGCATTGAACGACTCTATATGACTATTCGTAATCGTATTGTAATAAGAAACTGCAAAAAGAATGCACCCAATTATAAAAATATATAGATAGAAATACTTCATATATATATTTTAATATATATAATTTTTATTTTATTGTATAAGTGAGAGAATTTGAATAATTTGGATTACCTCTATAATTCTGCTGCACACTTGGACTAAAATTATTATTATACACATTTACAACGACCACATTATAATTACCAATTGGTGCGTTTAACGGAACAACAAAAGATATATTAAATGAGCTGTAAAAGGTGATTGGTAAATTTTTAAAAGAACCAAAATTTACATATGTAACACCGCCATTACAAGGTGGAATAAAATTTGAACCATTGATATAAACACGAGAATAGAACCCCTTTGTACTGTTTGTTACCGAGAGAGTCGAAATCACTGGTGTAAAACTAGGTAAGTAACCCTTATTTTTTAAACATCTATGTAAAACAGTCGTAACAGGTTGAGATCCATAAGAATTTTGATAACTAAAATCTCGTGTACAGACCATTTATATAATGCAATATTTTATAATTTGACAATTAGTTTATAAATAATAAAATTGATTCTCGACCAGCTTAAAAAAAATAAGTAAATTTTAAAATATATACACATATCAATACATGTCGCGTTCAATAAAAAGTACTCCACTATTTAATAATCTGGATGACCAAATTATTATAAATCAAGACGACAGTGAAGAAGAACTAACGCAAGTTATGAAGGAATTTTGCGCAACAATCGGAGAGAAATTCTATAAATTCAAATTTGATTTTCAGAAAAGCGAACAAATCTTACAAAAAAATTATTATAAAAATGTAAATAACGAGTACATTATGAATAAAAATTTCACAGAAATAGAGCTAATTGAAGAGAATCTTGATAAGTTATTTTATAGATTTAAAGAAATAAAAAAAGAAATAGCAAAAGCTAGACTCACGAATCATTACATAGAATCTAAAAGGTTCGCAAAAGAAATAGAAAATATAAATACAACAATAAATACAATAAAACAATAATAAATATATACAGATAATTTAACTATATACTGTAAATGTTTACCACACTATTTTTTTGTGTGTCATCATTCCTATATTTTGCGAATTCGAGACAATTTGACCTGGAGCAATTAAACACTAGCGTATGGTTAAGCGGTGCGGCTTATTGCGGAAAAGAAAAATATGAAACAATGCGACTAAGTGGTCCTGCAACCAATTTTGTATATAAGGATACTTTATATGATAGTAAGACCGACTTACAAGGTTTTATAGGTATTCTATCCTCTACCAAATCAATATATGTCGTAATAAGAGGGTCTTCCTCAAAAATGAATTGGCTAGACGATTTAGAAGTCAGAAAGGTTGAATACACTACATATCCACAATGTGATTGTAAGGTGCATAATGGGTTTTATCACTCAGCTCTAGGGGTGAGTAACCATACCATCAGTGCGGTAAAAACCTTGCAAAACATATATCCAACGTATTCTGTTATAGTTACAGGTCATTCATACGGTGCTTCTTGCGGACAATTACTCGCTATGGAATTGGAGAGAAATGGTATAAAGACAAAATTGTACAATTTTGGGCAACCACGCGTCGGAGACAATATATACGCACCCTTTGTCAACACAATTATAAGTGAATATTATAGAATAACCCACAATAAAGATATGGTTCCTCATGTTCCTCCAACAGATGGTTTCGGTTATTATCACAGTTGTAGAGAGATTTTTGAAGATGTCGATGGTAAACTAACCATGTGTAGCGAAACCAACTGCGAAGACCCTACATGCGCCGACCAATATAGTCTAATTAAAACAAACACGGACGACCACTTGTATTATTTAGGACATCGTGTATCATGTGAAGAAAGTATAATGTAAAACTGTATTAGCTATTTTTACATTATATATAGTCATCCAAATTTATATTGTTTTTTCTTAAATTTATAAGCAATCTTTGTAATATGCTATTTGTATCTTGTTTTTCATTTAGATTATCCATATTGGTTACTGAATTATCAATAGAAGACATCCTACTATTATTACGTTTAACATATGGAGTAGACAAGACAGACGCGACTAATTCCTTTGTGTTACATAAATGACGTATTTGTAAATCTATGGGAATTACCATCGATTGACACTTGTTTAGTAATAAAGCAGCACCTTTTTTTGTAACAACGTAGCCCTGTAAACCATAACCTACCAAATTTTTATTTGCATCAAATCTATTCATTTCTTCATTGATGAATAAGATATGAAGTTTTTGTTTATTTTCAGATTTGCAAAATCATCGCGTAAAAACTCCACCCCATCTTCCAGTATTAGACAACTGTTCAAATTATTATCTACTATATATTTCCAACAATTATAGTGACCCATAAAGCAACCAATTTCTCCGAAAAACGATGCCTTATTTTTTCTAAATCCAGTTCCATTTATGTTAATTCTATTTGCGGCTACTAATTGCAATAGTAGATTGTTTCCGTCTTGTAAAACAACCCCTGGAATACGTTGCACTATTTTATTTTCTTTGGTCCAGGTATTTCTAAAATTTTCTAAATTATCCCACAGGTCCTTTCTAGTATCTAAATTGATAATTAAACAATTCGTTATCATTTTATATAACTAATGATAACAAATTTTTATATCTATATTTTTAACAACATTTTTTACAATATGTATTATAAAGGTCCATAATCGTCGGCTTTCTCTGTAATGTGTCCTTTTATTTTCTCTCTTGCTAAGAAGTATACAAAATATCCAAACCCGCAACCAACTATCGAACCCATTATAACTTGTAAAATGGTGTGATGTTTGTATACGACACGTTGAATCATAGTCAAAAAAGACACCAGTAAATAACCACACAACAATTTCTGTTTCCGGAAAGAGAGATAAATAAACATGGTGGAAAAAAGCGATGACTGTGCATGTCCAGATGGCATACCAAATATATCGTGTGGCATACCATCTTTAAACAAAAAGCGTTTCCCATGTGTTAACGCTAAATGAAACGTTCTGGGGTCTTCTGACGGTCTAGGTTCTTGTATTAGGCCCTTTATAATTAAATTTAAAAGCGCATTCACAAAAAACCCAATGTTGTAGTAAAAAAATAAATGTTGACGATTCCATAAAAGATGAATAGAACAAAAATATAATATTACAGGACCGAACATCCCAATTTTATTAAATAATTCCGTTAATATATTCATATAATATGGTGATATAATTATCGCAATCCTTAGTATTGATATAAACATTCGCATACAAAAGTGCAGCACCAGTCATTGCCATTTAAATTCAAAACATTTCCTTTATCGTCTAATAATTTAATGGCCATTCGTTCTATATTTACAGGCCCAAAATATACTCTGGTATTATCTTGTAAAGAACCACTAAATTCTACTAATAAAGACCCGGTAGGCACCCCAGTAGATGTTTTCACTGGTATAATAGCAAGAATATCCGAAGATGTTGGCGCTTTTGCCAAATAATTTGTCAAGTTATTATTGTTTTTATTTATTTCATTAATGGTATAAATTTGAGCGCGTGTTAGCGTCCGTGGTGCACTAGGCAAAACTATTTGCGTGGCGGAATAGTCGTCCTCATATTTTCCAGCAATTAATAGCCCATTTTGAGCATTCACGGTTTGATTATCAAACACCGACTGTAAAACAACACTATCCACAAGCGCCTTTAAATTATTGCCTTGTTGATCAGGTGTTAAACATGTATATGGTAAATCAGGTGAATAATAAGAAGGTATTTTTAAGTTATTGGAATATTGTGAAATAGACACCAAACTATTATTAACGTGGTTTTGATTGTAATCATCTAAAACAAGTATCAAATATTTTGTACCATTTAAATCCAGTACAGAAGAAGCAGTATTGCCACTAGGATCAATATTTATATACGGTAATTTATAACCCATTATCCAGCCTAACGTGTTATTAAAATAGTGATTTATATTGCTAGCGCAACTCACGTTACATTGTAAAATTCCAGTAAAATCATAAAATACAATAGACGTTTCACTTGTAATCGTAAACGACGTTAACACACCTTCTGGGTCATTATAGGAACCGTCATATAAAAATAGGGTAATTTTACCGTTATTTGAATTATAATACACTGGATTATTCGCTTCCACATAACCGGAAACCGCTGGTGTGGAAAACCCCGCATTTTGAAACGACGTATTTAGCTGCGTCTGAAAACCGGTTTGACTATAATTACCGGATGGAACAGACACTGGAATCGTATTGTTTGAACTGGTGTCAACGACCCAAAAACAAGTATTTCCATACGCTTCATCAATGACATACCAGCTAAACGGTATCTGATAGGAATATAAACTTAAACTTAGGGCGTTTTTTAATGTATCTGAAAGGTCAAATGTATAATTTGTTGAACTAGATTCTACTCCACTTGTATATTGTCTAAATTGACTATCTAAGTTCACAAACCGAGTAATGGTATTTTTTAAATTTGGGTTCAAAGAATCTTGTTTTACAGGTAAAGTAAACGTGTCTGTTGTCGCAATTTGATCACGTTTCATAGGCGCATGTTGATTCCCAAAAACGCCTATTTTTTGTTTTCGTTGGGTAATTTTATTTTCCTGGTTTTGGTCACTCTGGGTAAGATTTTCGTTTTCATACCAATCACTAATCTGTTTTTCAGCAGCACTGTATATTGCTTCATTACTCATATTGCCGAAACCCTCTACCGAAGACCCCCTGGGCTCGACAACGATTTTCCCACTTGTATCATCATCTGATTCCGCTTCCAAATCTTCTGCATATTGCAATAACTGTATTTGAACCTCTTTAAAAAAATTGGATAAAATAGGGTTTTTCACTTTAAATTTCTTAATTAAATGGTTTGTTTTATCTAATATGTCATCATAATTCGTATGTTCATTGTCAATTTCAACGATAGTTAATAATTCGGATAAAGTATAATTAGAAACATTTGTGTCAAAATCTGTCATATTAGAGTTATTATATATTTGTTTTTAATAAAAAAACAGCAAATAATATTAGTGCTCTTTTTTCGGTGCGTTTTTTTCAGTAGTGTTGATTCGTCATTTTTCTTCCATAGTTGCGCCACCATCATCAGCGTCTTTATGGTGTCTCAATTTATCTCTGAAATGATATACAAATAATTCTTTTATTTCTTTCACAATGTCTATGCCTGTATTCTCTATATTTAATTTTAGAAATTTGGTGGGAAATCTAGTTAAACCTGTTCCTCTTTTGGAATGAGTATATCCTTTAAATAATATTTCTTCCAGAGCATAAACAAAGGGTGAATTATAATCATCCATTGTTTCACGGTCTATAAAATAATCCCCAATATAAGTATATCTATTCGTATTACTATCCGAATGAACTTTGTAATATTTTTTGGTTTCTGGTTTGTTTCTTATGAGTCCAATTCCTTCTATTTTATTCGTGAAATTGTTCATTTCAATAACGAATACAGGTGTATTGTATAAAATATGCGGCGATAATTCTAAGGGTGTGCAATACATGCATGCGAAACCGTGTTTTTTTCGATAAGCATAATTCGTATCACGTGTTTCATTGTTAAATCTGCTGGTTACAACTGTTAACATTCTGTGTGTTTTATAGTTTATCTGTTTGTAATTTTATGTGTTTTGTAATAAATACAAATTGCAGTTTTGTTTTTCAATTTTAAATAAAAATATACATTATATGAATTGTTGTATATGTGGACCTGTTAAAAATTGTGGACCATATTTAACAAAGGTTTTTGAAAACATAGAAAAAATAGGGTCTCTCTTTGACGATTATAAAATAGTCATTTATTATGATGCATCAAATGACAATACATTACATTTATTAAAAGAATATCAACGTAAAAACCCTCGTTTACTCTTTTATGTAAATCAAAAACCATTATCAAAATTTAGAACACATAGAATAGCTATTGCGCGAAATCACTGTTTGAATTACGTTAGAGAGAATAAAGATACGTATCCCTACTTTATAATGATGGACTTTGATGACGTTAATTGTAAAAATATAAATGTGGAGCCTCTCAGAAGAAGTTTAATGAGAGAAGACTGGGATGGTTTGTCTTTTAATACGAGTCCACACTATTACGATATTTGGGCGTTATCTATATGGCCATTTTGTTTCAGCTACAATCATTTTCAAAACAATTACCATTATCATAGTGTGATTAGAGAATACATTATGCTTAAATTGAAAATGTTAAAACCTGGACAACTTTTACCTTGTATTTCATCCTTCAATGGTTTCTCTCTATATAGAACAAGTAAATTTTTAAATACGTACTATGATGGCAGAATTCGAGCCGATTTATTTCCACGTGAGTTTATTAAATCACATGCAATCGCCCAACGTTCGAAAGGGTTAGTTTATAAAGATTATGGTCATGTAAAAGGTCGATATGAAGATTGTGAACATCGTGCATTCCATCAAATGGCACGGAAGAATAACGGTGCAAGAATAATGATAAGTCGCGATGTTTTGTTCACGTCCTAATATTTAGCGAAATACGACAAATATAATATACAACAAAATATTCATATATATTATAATAATGAATATGTTTTCTACTTCTTATGACAAGAATTACGAAGTAACTTGTTTTCCGTCTTATGATAGTAATGGTTATCTTAAAAAACCAGGAGAAAAGATAAGATTTATTGATAGGATGTATATCACACCTGTAAAGGTTGCTAGCGGAATAGCAGGCAACGCCGCAAAACCAGATAAATATAAATTTTATATTAATAAAACAGATATTAATAAAATACAAACAGGGACTATTAGTGAAATTTCCTCAGGAGATCGCGGTAGTGTTTATTATACATTAACAAAACCAGATGGTACCAAAATTTCTGGTGAAGGAAGTTCTAACTTGGTTAATGGCTCTTTTCAATGTTATAGAAACGGTACCATTCTTTTTTTAAAAGAAACAACTCCTCCTGCTGGTGGTAAAAAAAGACGCTATACAAGAAAACAAAACAAAACTAGAAAACACCGCAAAACTAGAAAATCGAATCATCGTGCAAAGTCATACAAACGCCGTAAGTAAAAAATTACCCTTTTAAACGCCAATTATTTATAAACCCTTTTACAAATAATTATTTGTATATGTTTTTTTCATTCCATAAATCCGCGTAATATGCGTGTTTTTGACACACCCTTTGTTCAGCTCTATATTCATCATATATTTTTAAAATGATTGTTTCCTTTTCACCATCATTATACACTATGTAAAAGTTATCTCTGCCATATGCAAATGTGTTTTCAAAGTACATATTCATTTGGTTTTTCTGAGTTTTCGTGAAATATTCACCTAGTAATGCAGGGCCTGTAGGACATAATGCATTTGCACCATAAAAGTTTTTGTTAACATTATCGACGATTCTTCGTATGCAACGAAATAAAATGGTGTTACCAGGTTTACAAACCATTAGACCAGTAAGTGTTCCTGCGGGAGGGTCTATATCTCGCACAAAATGTTCACTTTCAGTTAACGCAATGAATTTAAAATTGTTAATACATTTAAATTTAATATCCATATAAATTCCGCCATGGATAAATAGTACGCAATAACGCCACAAATCTGATTTATAAGAGCAAGGAATCAATCGTTCATAAGCATCCAGCACATCTGGTTTAAAATGTGTCCTAATAAATTCATGACAATCATTTTCATCGTATAAATGAAATGAAATTTTGGGGTTACTCTCTACTAAAAAATCAAAATTTGCTTTCATTAATGGCGGTAAATCCTTTGTATGCCAACAGGTGTATAAATGTAAAGGAATGACACTATCATAACTGTTTTTTAATTGAAAAGTCCGCATTAATTTCTTTTTGTAAAGGATAATCTTGTTGTTTTCTTCTATCTTTTGTTCGAGTTTCTCTTTTAGATCCTTTACTTTTCGCTGATGTTCGATTTTGTTAACTAGCATATAGAATATAAATATAATATATATATTTATATATAATTACTGTAATGCTAAAAATACTAGAAAACAAGAAAAATACGAATAAAATAAATAAACTCTTGCTTTACAATCAACCATACACTTTTTTTAAAGAAAACTATAATAGTGTTATACCACTCGATATTTATCAAACTTGGTACACCAAAGAATTACCTGCAAAAATGAGAGAAAGAGTAGAATTATTAAAAGCACAAAATCCGCGTTTCAATCATCATTTATTCGACGACAATGATTGTCGTGAATTTATCCGAACGCATTTCAAACCAGATGTACTGGATGCGTATGACCGTTTGATTCCTGGGGCCTACAAAGCCGATTTGTGGCGCCTATGTGTCCTTTTTATCCATGGTGGAATTTATATGGATATTAAATTTTGCTGTGTAAATGGGTTTAAATTAATTGAACTCACTGAGCATGAACACTTTGTAAAAGATAGAGTTCCCAATTCCATATACAATGCATTATTATCAAGTAGAAAGGGAAACATGTTTTTATTCAAATGTATTCGGCAAATTGTCGAAAATGTCAAAAATAATTATTATGGCAAAACGCCTTTATCTCCAACAGGTCCCGAAATGATGGGTCTAGTTATTATGAAGAATAGAATAGGCGTGAATGTTGATATGATACATTATGAAGGCGGTGGCTACATAATATATAAAAACAGATTCATTATATCAACCGAATATCCTGAATATGATAACGAGAGAACTGTGCAAAATAATAAAAATAATACCAAAAGGTATGACAAATTGTGGAACGAGAGACGCATTTACAAATAAACCCTTCTTTCCTGCCATAAAATAGAATAATGTTTTTTCCTCGAATATTTATCCCTCTCTGTAGCATGACCATTGTAACTTTTTAAAATGGGTATATCATGAAAATAAATAATCCTATAATTAATGTTGTTGTTAAGTTCTTTGTGTTTTAAATCAACGTTTGCATGGTTGGCAGAAATGAAATTCGTTAATAATTTTGGTCCTGTAGGCTCTAAGAAACTATTGCCATAAAATTTGTTTTTAACATTTTCCACAATCCTACGTATTGATTGAAATAATATTTGATTTCCTGGGAGGCAAACCATAAGCGCATTATATATATCTACACCATTTGTATCATATACGAAATGCTCACTTTCGGTCAAATTAATAAATTTGAACCCATTTAATGGTCTGTATTTAATATCTAAATAAATACCACCTTTTATAAATAAGATGCAATATCTCCACAAATCGGCTTTGTAGGCCCCAGGAATCAAACGGTCATACGCATCCAGTACATCTGGTTTGAAATGCGTTCGGATAAATTCACGGCAATCATTGTCGTCGAATAAAAAATAGTTAAATCTAGGGTTGTTTTTTTTTATATGGAGCATCGATTGAGCCATTAAAGGAGGCACTTTCTTTGAAACCCATGTTTGAAATATATTTAGGGGAATAATGCTGTTATAATGTTCCTTCAAAGGATATGGAATTTTAAGTTTTTTATTCATTTCGATAAACACCCCTTCTTCTACTTCATTTTTTTTACGAATAATATTACCCATAGCTATTTTCATTTAATTATATTATCCATATAATTAAATTTTTATAAATCAAAAATTACGCAATAATTAGTTTATCAAGTTCATCGCTTAAAATTCTATATCTCGCATTTTCTAAACTTTTCTCCAATAAAGCCCAAGGCGTGCACGATTGTAGAGCATTTATTCCTTGTTCACAAAATAAATTCAAGAGTACTGGACTAAATCCAGACATCATCGAACAATTTCGTTGAGTGGATAACGTCGGAAAACCATTGGTGCTTCTTAAATTCCAAAACAAAATGTGAGGAGGTTTATACGGTTTGCCATGAACACGAATACCAGCGGTTTCATATTTTAACTTCATAGTATCATACAATACTTGCGTGTTACATTTATCATCTCCGCTATCTATTTGCATATCAGATAATATAACGAGAACCAAATCCTGCACATCTTCTGGAGCCATTCTATTCTGGATGATTGCGTCTAAAATAGCGTCTAATGCAGCGTGAAAATTTGTATTCATACCCCATTCAGCACGTTTTATAATATCTACTTGTGAAACAAAATCGTCATAACCATTTAAATTTACCCAGTTTGGTTTGGCACTAAATGTCATGACACGCTTTCCAAGAATTGATTTTTCAGCGATTCTTATACCAAGGGCAATGGCGGCATTCATAGGGTCACCTTCCATAGAACCAGAAACATCTACCATGGCAATCATCTTACCAAGCTGTCCTGTCTGACTAGAATTATTACGCCATTGAGAATTCAATAAATCAATCTCTATTTGATTATTATCATTATTAATATCATTATTATTTATGATTTTTATAGCTTGTTTGGTAAAATTCGTCATTCCAACACGTTTACCCTTTACATCAGAATCATTGTTTATAGATTTTTGAATATACGTTTTAAAATGACTCGCACAGTCAATTCTATCATTCGTAGCAGAGCGAATTTCACCATTATTTTTAATATTTAAAAACGCCTTCTTTTGTTTATAAATGGAAACAGAAGTCACCTTGTGAAAATCAATAGTAGACCATTTCTGTCCACATTGTTTAATTTGAAGAGTATCAATATGTTTATTTAACATGGTCAGTACCTTACGATACTCGGTTTTACATTTAGTCACTGCTTTTATATAACGCGTATTCGTATTAGCGGTTAATAAATAATCGCTAAAATAATCACACGCCAATTCACGATATAACCAACCAAAAGACGACTTTTCTCTGGGAACCCATTTTGCAGCCAACGAAATATCGTCTAAAAACGTAATATATTTCGTATAATCACACTCTATTTGTTGATTTGTAAGTTTCACGGCATATTGTATGAGGGGATGAGTGCTTGCTGTTCCTTGACTTTTACAATATTCACAAAAATATTTAATGTCTTTCCATGAACCGTAGGGATGAGTTTTATCTCCCAAATTAACGAAACAACGCAAAGCGAATTTTGCCAGTTCTGGATAAAATGAAAACCACGTATAAATCATCATATAGGATAAGGTATATTCCCCTTTTCCATCAATAATATCGCGTGTTTGTCCAATCATTTTATAAAGTATAGAAATGTAACCCTTTGCGACCTGTTTATCCAAAAGAGTTCCTTTCTCGATATTGTACTTTAATGAAAAAAGCAATTCCTTTAAAATGTCTTGCAGATTCTGTAAACCGTTATTGCTGGTCCTATTTAATTGAAAATTAAATTGTGCTATTTTTTCTCTTATATTATTTGACCATCCATATTCTACATGACCATTTTCTCCAATTTGACTAATTGTATGATTATCTATTGCATTTACGAGTGCAGCCATTTATGATGATATAAATACTATATCTTATTCTTTATATCTTTTTTTAACTGTTTTATCATGTCTTTTCGTTTTATCGACGGTTTTTTTGGTGAGGTAAATCTTTTTTGTGCATGTATTAGGGTTTACTTCTTTTAGCTCTTTGGATTTTTCATAAAATATTAGTATTAAATCATTTAAATCTTGAAACATATGAATCGTTTTTTCAAATGAAAGCGCGTCAATATTTTTGATTACCCTTAAATAGTTACTATATTCGTTAGGATGTAATATAAAATTTTTCACATCAGTTGTATCCAAATTGATATTATATCTTAAAATGGCTAGCAATGAGTAATTTGTTTCATGTATACTAATCGACCGTTTAAGTATTTTAAGTATTTCTTCTCTCGTTATCACATTAGGATTTGACATTAAAAAAGATTCTTGGTTTATTTTTTCAATTTCATTACTTCTATTTATATACACATATTTTAGGTTCACATAATAGACATCATCTTTATAAAAATCTTGGTACAATTTATCTGTTTTTTCAAAATTACTAATCCAATCATCATTTAATTTATTAAATTCTATATCCATATCCATAATATATTATATTTTGCGGATATAATACATTACAATATTTAACTCATTTCAATACTTGTCCCATTTCAATACTTGTCCCATTTCAATACCCGACACAATTAGCATCAATTATACGTATCATAATCGGCGAATGAATCGTCATAATCATCTTCAAATTCACTTTCCTCATCGTCTATGGCCATTTCTTCGTAATATAATTCATCTAATTTGTCAAAATAAGAATAATCATAATTAGGAAATTCAAACATTTTTTCCCATTGTTCATAACCCCACATTTCAATATAATTATGTGTTCTATTTTCGTGCAATTCTACTAAAGTATCTAATGCTTCATTTGCTAAATCACGTTCCGTTTTATTTTGTGTTGCACTAAATAAATCCTTCGATTTAATTGTAATTTTATTGTTCTCTTTTTTCATAAGAGTCCATCCTTGGCGCAAATGTTTATAATCGGTTTCAATAGAGGCCACAGTTTCTTTGTTTTCGACCACACTTTGTAATTTTTCGGAAAAACTTTTGTCAATATTCGTATTCTTTAAAGTAACAGATTTTGGGGCTACCAATTCAGGAAAATTTTCTATAGACAATGTATCTTTTACTCTTCGTTCATCTATTTTGTTTCTATCCTCTTTGAATGTTCTATCATGATATCTACTATTTTTAAATGAATTAGCATCCGCTTTTGTTTTTTCTTCATTCAATAAAGTAGATTTTTTATCCTTATTATAAATATTACTAGGTATACCATTTTCTACCAAAGATGAAAACCGCGAATTTTTCTTGAGTTTATTCATGACAAATATAAACAACTAGAGAACAATATTATACTATAATATAATGTGACAGTTTTAAATATATTTATAAATAATATAATAAGTATTTTACGCCTTTTTATTTCAAACGCCGTTTGTAGGACAAACAAAATCCTCTTCTTCTAAAATGTTATATCTAAAAGACCAGTCGTCTATTTCTTTTGGCGTCTTACAATGTCTTTTTTTCGCAGTCACAAAACTCCAATAGTTTGGTGGTTTTACTTTCCATTTATTTGTATGTAAATCAACTATTCCAGAAGAATCAAAATCAAATAATTTATAATTGCCATCTTTACCTTTTGCTATATTATCAAATTTCCAATCAATATACATTATTCCCAAATTTTGTAAAAAGTCCTTCACTTCAATCATTACCTTTTTTATAATTGGAGTTTCATCTTTAAAATTATCATAAAATTCTGTGTTTGAATGTGGCGAATCTAACTCTTCCATATCCAAATATCTATTATTAACATCGTAAAATGTTACTATATTTTTGTGAGGATTGTTCATAAGAATTTCTACTATTTGTTTTTCTATATGCCTTGTGTCATCACTTTTTTTATTTTTTGGATAAAGTTTCCTAAAGAACGGCTTTCCATCATAAGTATCATTTGTTTTTTTTATTTGGTCTGCTAACATATCGGCCGAACCATTATAAATAGTAGAACCACCTATTTTACGAGTTTTATTTTTTTGTTTTGTTTTGTTTTTATTTAACCTGTTTTTTGTTAAATTCTTCATTTATATAAATTACACAGTATTATTACATAAAAGAATAACAATTTTAGGTGTTTTAAATTAAAAAAGGTGTAAGATGTAAAAGGGTTTAAAGATACAAGCTTATAATGTTTATCTCCTCACAGCAAACTTATTAGTTAAAACTGCATAAAATTCTGTGTCCCTATATATTTTTACAGGA
>Ga0214921_10002910_pt1 | contig 27029 bp, 46 predicted proteins | sample LL1505_MetaG_FD_177992 | JGI IMG/M metagenome (GOLD analysis project Ga0214921, IMG submission 177992) | Freshwater microbial communities from Lake Lanier, Atlanta, Georgia, United States - LL-1505 | ecosystem: Environmental > Aquatic > Freshwater > Lake | place: USA: Georgia | collected... | reverse complement strand
GTAAGGCAGGAACTCTACCAACTGAGTTAACGACCCATAATACTTGGAGCAGGATATCGGGTTCGAACCGATGACATTTTCGTTGGCAACGAAACATTCTACCACTGAATTAATCCTGCATAAACTTGGTACCCGATAGTGGTAACGATCCACTCACCTATCGCTTATCAAGCGATTGCTCTACCACTGAGCTAATCGGGTATGGTGCAACCTGTAGGAATCGAACCTACTTCAATGGTTCTTCAGACCACCGCTATGACCACATCAGCTAAAGTTGCATGGGGTGTCTAATGAGGATCGAACTCATACGGAGGGAATCACAATCCCTAATGCTACCACTACATCATAGACACCATTGGTAGGTGCACAGAGAATCGAACTCTGGTTTACTGGTTAAAAGCCAGTTACTTTACCACTAAGTTATACACCCAAAACCATATTGAAACACACTACCCTCTCAAGTTCATTGGGACAGGCTTTCACTGTGCAAAGTGTGCTTCTATATGGCACCCGAAATAAGAATCGAACTTATACTAACAGAGTCAAAGTCTGCTGTGCTACCACTACACCATTCGGGAACATTTGGTACGCAAATTTTTAAAGAACAGATGGGACGATGCCCTAAAAACAAAAAACCCCTGGATTTTCATCGCAGGGGTTTTGGAAAATAAACTTGGTATTAGTTTACTTTACAAAACCCCCAGTATCTAACTCGATCGCAAATGTATACTGTGGGCGTGAGCATGTCCAACCACTATTAAGTGGTAGATGCTTTCTGCCTAAGGATATCATTTTCGAGTTCATGTAAGAATTATACACCTTTATTGAATTAAAGTAAAGCACTAATTTTAATAACCTTACTTCTTGCAGGGTTATTTTTTTTCCAGCACTAATCTATTTAGTCAAATTATACTGCTGTTTTGAAAAAAAGTAAAATAAATGTGAGTGTTAGTTGTTCACGGACAACTAACAAACCGACGCTATTTGAGGTATAGCGTAAACCCTAGTTGACAAAACTTAAGCAGCTTCTACTACTTTTGCTGCGTGTTTTGCCATTCTTTCTGCGATGTATGTGTAATGTTTCATGGTGAGAGTGTCACCCTCATCACTTTCTTGAACCACAGCATCAACTAGGTGAACGATATCATCGTCACTTTTTGCATATGCCATAGACCAAGACAATAAACGATGCAACAAATTGTGATCCATACAAATTGTTCCGTCATCCATTTTTTCTATTACAATGGTTTTTACCATCTTTTTCATTTTTAGCTCCTTTTTTAAATTATACGCCAACCATCTCTGAATAATAATCTTACAGTTTCGTTTGAAACTTGTATGATGCAGTTTTGATATCCATCTATAAGAGTACCATCGGCAGTTGTAATTGTAACTTTACGATTACCCAATGGTGGTTTCATTTCAGCTTTGACAATAATCAACTTACCAGCAGGAGGATCCTTTGGTAGTGTTATTGTTGTAGCTTTTTCTGCATCTACGCCAACATAACAGTCATCAGGTGATACATTGTATGATTCGCTGACACTTGTAGTTTTTAAAATACAGTTTTTGGAATCATCACTCTTCACTGATATAAGACCATCAGCTGTAACACTAATACCATTTCCAATTTTAACAACACCCAGTTGAGTTTTCGATGCAATATCCGCATCCAAAGAAACTGGCACTACTCCTGCTGGAGCAATTGTTGTTGCTGGTGGAGTTTGTTTTAATGCTCTTCCAGCTAATACTACGTTAGGTTGACGATTGTAAGACATATTATAACACTTTCCATTCAGTTCCACTATAAACCAAAGTCAATGAGCCATAAGGTGCATTGATAGTTGCAGTAGCTGCACCATCAATAGTACCTGCTGCTGGTGTAATGGTAATTGGAGTTGCTGGAGCAGCAAGACCTAAACCATCTTTAATGTTGAACACACGACCTGTAACACCTGCTGGTAAATTCACAGCAACTGCCACTGGACCTGGAACCTCAACAGAAATTACATCATCTGTATTGACCACTGCGACTGGAGTCGCAACAGCTACACGAACTGCAAGTGTTTGCACACCAGTTGCTGAGATAGTGATAGTGTTCGCACCAGTACCAGAAGTTGGAGAAATAGAAATACCTGTTCCTGCAAGGATCGAGGTGGGGTTATTTGAATAAGACATTTTGTTTCCTTAATGATATCTTGAAGTTATAACGCTTTGACTAAAGTAGCCAAAAAGTTTGCACTGTCTGTCGCTGGACGAGTTGGTCCAACTTGAGTACCCAATGCTGTTAATTGCATGTTTGCCACTGGAGATGACCAACTTATACCCATCGTCTGTCCAGCTGTTAGGCTAACCAGAAACGATCTGTTAATGATAGTTCTGTTACCACCACCTGCAATAGAAGTTATACTATTACTATTGGCTAATGGTACTCCACCCACAACTGCCCATATGTCGATGTCTCCTCCTCCACCACTTGTAACCTCAGCTTGCACTTCATATGTTACAGTATACACACCTGCGTTCGCAAATGTAATTACTATTCCAGTTGTTGTTATACCATTGCTTAGTGTTGTATTTGGGAACGATATAGGGACTGCTGTATTCACACCAGGATTGGTTTGTGTAGTAGAGCTGTAGAATTTGCCATAGAATGAATTTGCTGGCACTCCTACTGCATCAACGATACCATTAGTTACAGTCAAACCAGATCCAACTCTCATTGTACCCCAGTCTGTTGTTGATGCGAATGGCGTTTTATAAGTCATCTTTTAACAAAGTCCGAAATTAACATGCCAAGAGATACTGCTGAAGACAGTAGAGCAAATGCTGCTGTAGTTATAGTTTTGAGGATATACGAACGTAAATCAATCTCTCTACTTTCAAGTTTAATCTGTCTATCTTCGATTTCATCCATACGTGTTTTCGTGGATGCGTCTCTCTGACGACAGAGAATTACATGAGCAGCAAGGTTTTCACCCTCTATACTCTCTGGCGATTCAACTTTAGTCTTGGTGAATATTAACATCACACAATACTCCATGCTTCACCATTGAAAATAACAGTAATGCTACCAAACGATGTGTTGATAGTGGCTGTGCCAATGTCAACATTCTGACCTGTTCCTTGAACTATAATTGGTGTCGTTGGTGATGCGTTACCATCACAATCTTTAATAATATACACAGTTCCCAAAATTCCAGTTGGTAGCGTAATCACTACTTGTCCTGCATGTGTTACACACAAGAAATAATCAGCTGATGTAGCAGTGTATTCTGGTGTTGTAACTTCAGTTACAGGAACTGGACTTGGCTTCGCATAATTCACAACATTGATAACATCATTATCGTTACCACAAATTTGTGGTGGTGTTGTAACTACTGGAAATGGTGGGAATGGTGGAAAATAAATCAATGGATTAATTCCCTGATACTGATTCTGTTCCATGTGTACTCCAAGAACACCCACCGAAGTGGGTGTTTGTTAGATTATCTAATGTTAGTATTGGTATTAACTGGGTTAGCAGTTAGTGTACCAGAACCGACATTGATTGCTTCATTGTTGGAACGAATGTTTTGTGCAAGAGCCCAGATAGCGTTGTATAGGTGGCCATACTGTTGCTGTTGCTGTTGCTGTTGTTGCATCTGGTTGATGTTGTTAGTAGTTGTTACTTCAACTCCACGTGCAGTTGCTGCTGTGTCGAGTTTTGCTTGTAAAGCAATTACTGCTGCGTTAGCATCAGACAATTGACGATTCAATGTAGCTTCGTATTGTGATACTAGCAACGCACGAGTTTTCTCGCCATCGTTAGTGATATCTTTAGATAACTCATAGCGATTTTCCATTACTTGTTGCTGAACACCATTGATTTGAGCAGTAAGAGCTGCTGTTGAAGCACTAACATTATCTTTAATGCCTTGGATAGCAATAAGGTTTGCGCTTGTTGAGCTGCTGATAGCATTGGTTAGTTGACCAGTTTGTGTTGCGTTAGAAGTTTCAACTGTAGCTGTTCCGAGTGCAACTTGCTTTCCTACTTCACCAATAGCATTCATGAGGCTCATGTTTGCTTGTGCTTGCTCTGGAGGGCTACGTAGTGCTGCTGCAGCACCTGCGCCATCGTTGCCGAAGAGATTTCCGTTGTTGCGCAGTAGAGAACCGAGGATTAAACCACCGATTAAACCACCACCACCTCCGAAAAGACCATCGTCTCGTCCACCCATCAACATACCTGTTGGAGATAATACTTCTGCCATTTTTACTTCCTTTAAAACTTTTTGAGATTGTACTAAGGTGGTAGAGGATACCACCCATTGACATGCTGTAGTTGACGTCAATCAATAGCGAGGTAGCGATCCTCGCTCTAATTAATACTTATAAAAAGGAAGTCTAAAGTTTTACTTTTTGGAAATTAATAGTGACGACTCACTATTTTTAGGCAGCGAAGGAAGAACCGCAACCGCAAGTTTGTTTTGCGTTGGGATTGGAGATTTTGAATGCTGACTCAAACATCTTCTGTTCGAAGTCAACAGTTGCACCTTGGAGATATTGCATGCTCATACAATCAACTACGATTTTGTCAATCTCAAAATCATCTTCTTGTTTCTGGGATTCAAAGTCAAATGCATAGGAGAAACCAGAACAGCCACCACCCTTTACAGATATGCGAAGGTATGGCTCTTGGTTTTCTGCGAGTAGATCTGCAATCTTAGATGTTGCTGATTCTGTAACTGTAATCATTTGCAAGAACACTTTAGTTCGTAGTCTTTAACTGCTGCTTTAATGGCATCTTCTGCTAAAATCGAGCAGTGAATTTTAACAGGTGGTAGTGCAAGCTCCTCAGCGATCTGGCTGTTTCTAATTTGGGCTGCATCTTTGATAGACATTCCCTTTACCATCTCTGTTACCAGTGAAGACGAAGCAATTGCACTTCCGCAACCATATGTTTTAAACTTGGCATCGGTAATGATACCATCATCATTAACCTTAATTTGCAGTTTCATTACGTCACCGCAAGCAGGAGCACCAACCATACCTGTGCCAACACTTGGGTCGTCCTTTGATAACGATCCAACATTTCTTGGGTTTTCGTAATGGTCGATAACTTTGTCTGAATATGCCATACTATTATTTAGATAAAAGGTTTCTTTTCATTTTAGTATACCTATATCATTACGATATCTATACTGCCCAATATATTGGGTGTTCAAATAATCGTAGATAATTTTACTTGCTTTTTCTTTTGTATCTGAAACTGCAGTCAAAACCCCATGTTTCAAACCATCAGGAAATTGGTCTTTACTGTAAATTATATTGGGTGGTATATCTTTTAAATCTGGCAAATCATATGCTGGGATTGTCCAATCATAATGTTGGTTTAACAAAGAAACTGTTACTGCTTGTTTTCTATTAAATTTAATTTGTGGTAAAACATAATCACAGCTTGCATTTAAGAATAAACTGGCTAAATCATTTTCTATACATTCTACCATAACCTGTAACTCTGGATCGCCACTTCTTGTATTGATTTCAAGAACCATCGGAGTCCCATCTTTTCTTACAGCAATCCCCAAGAAAATAAACCCACGATACATAAGGTTAATCTTCTTAAAGTACTTGTATATTTTGTCAGCATAGGTGTGAACAATTTCATCAACTTCTTGTGTTGAGTATGCTCCGCAACTAACAGAGTTATATCCCTCATCACCATCTTCAATCTTTTTGTAATCTCTGGCTGCTCCGAAGAATCTCCAGCAGTTATAGTTGAATAGTGCGTGATATGAATATTCTCTATCGATTTCAACGTAGTCTTCAATAACAATACTTGCGTCGTCTTTTATATGATAAATGCTTTTATTGAATAGAAATTTGTATACCTCTTCCTTATTTTCTTCCGTGACAACAATAGTTTGTCTACCATAAAAATAAGCATAATTTATTTTAATTACAAATGGTATAGCGTATGTATTAAAATTGGTTTTTAATTCAGCACCTGTAACCAAAATACCATTCGGAGTTGGTATGTTAAGTTCTCTTAACATTTTCTTAGTTAAAAACTTATCATTCTCATACTCGGTGGATTTATTATTGACGAAAAAATATGGAATTTTGTTATTGCTAAGTAAACTGTGCATATAGCTATTTCTACATACAGGAATTCCCGATGCCATAAAAAACTTTGGTTTAGTACTTAGTTTAATTGACATGTCATAGAACATTTCAACAGTATGTCCTTGATCTATAAATTTTTTAGCAAGATGTTGATAACTTGAAGATTTTGACAGTAGAGCAATATTCATACAAACTTTCTTTTCATCATACCAATTTTATATTCATGCTTAAATTGTTTCATAGCGTCAGGTCTACCCTGTTCATTATAGCTAATATATTCAGGTAACTGTTTGGATAGGTAATCAATACCTCGCTGCCACATAGCCAATTCTCGTTTCATATTTGGATTATTTTTAAACCATGTATCAAATTCAGTATTGAACCAACTTGTTGATTTATTTACCTGAAACCAATTATCGTTCCAAGTAGTATATATTAAATTTCTTAGTAGTTGTTCTTGGTGCGTTCTAACAGTGGCGAACGTGCTAGACTTCCAATATTGTTGGAAATGTGGGTTTGTTTCTAGCCATCTCTTCACTGTGTGTGCTTGTTTGGCGAGCATCGGTAAAGTTTCTTTACCCCAGTAAAATAGTTCTGTAGTTAGATTGGTGTAGTCCTGATTGAAGTCATTGATAGTGGTGATATTTACAACTGAATCTGGGAAATAGATATAGAAATTGTTATCACCTTTGATTACCAGTTTCGGTTTATCAAGACCAACTATCAATCCAATTTTTAGATTCTTATCAAACTGTTTCTTCATCTCGCCGAAGTGAAAATAGTTATATCTGAACAGTTGCCCAATAGAAAGATGGTCATTGCGATGAAGAACCCAATCAACATCATCAAATACATTCATTGAATTTAAAACGACTTCACTAACATCCAGAACTGTTATTTTAGTTCTTGGGCATTTTTCTTGAATGTATTTTAATCTTGGAACTGCTTGCAAGTCATGCTCAGCAGCAAAGTTCCACGAATCTTTAATATTTGGATTGAGGACTGTTGTTGATTTGGTTGCTGAAGTTATGTGATTAGTCACAACCTCGTCAATATGCAATCCTTGACGAATAAAACTTTCAAGGATATTATTTGTATCAGAACCACCAGAGAAACTTAAGATAATGTAATCATACTTCTCTCTTAGTTCTCTGGCTCTTCTATCATATAATTCGTCTAGAGTTTGTTGTGGTTCTATATTCCATGGGAATCTGGAAAACTCATCGTTATGAAAAATCCAGTTAACTGGTTTGTTTACTGTTTTACCATAAAGACAAGCATCTACCTTCGATGAAAACTCGATACCATCGCAAACATAATAACCTAAGTTTTTATTAATCATTTTTCATAATAATTGGGTTGATAGGACCCAGAGAATATTTTCCAGAAATAAAAGCAATATAGCTACATCCACGATTAGCTGGTCTCCTACCACCAATAAAATACTTATCATCAATTAAGTTTAATTGTGTAGTAAGTGCACTCAAATGAGAATCACGAAATCTTGAATCTCCGAAATTTGCATATCTAAAAAAATCAAAATGTTCTGCTGTGATAACATTCCTCGCTTTACTTGCTTGGAATAGATTGGTATCCCATGTAGGATATATTAATTTAGCAGTCAAATCTCTTAAAATATCGGCATCTTCCTCTGGTGGTCTATATGTAACTACACCATTATTATCCCTGCGAAAAACTAATCTAAGTAATTGTGGATTTTGTTTGAAATATGCATAGAATATTTGTGCTTGTTTGATCAAAAGTTCTGGTAAATCTTCTGCCCAATAAAAATATTCAATATTACGTTCTTTTCCTTCAGCGATATCAGATACAACTTGCGTCATTCTATCAATGAACAAAACACAAAACTCATTATTAATTATATTAAATGTCGGTTTATCAATTCCGTAAATGATGCATGCATTGATACCTTGATTTAATAATTTACTAGATACTGCATGAATTTGTCGCTGTCGTTTAATTGGAATATAATCAATTGCATCATTAGCAATTGTGAACATGTCTTCTGAATACTCAGTAGTTAATGTATTCATATCCAAAAATGTAATTTTAATTTCTGGGTAATGTTTCTCAACCCAAGCAAGTTTGGGTTTAGCAGTTAACTCCCATTCACTTAAAATGTTTGCTGCGTTTTTATCACGAGAAATTTTCCAACCTTTGGAGATAGATTCTGGCCAATGTATAACTATCTCATCTAATTTGATATTATTATCAATAAAACTATGAAGAACACTATCTGAATCTGCTCCACCGCTATACGCTAGCATAACATATTCATACTTATCTCTTAATTGTTGCGCACGTATTTTGTATAATTCTAACAAGCTGGTTTGTACTGGTGTTTTCCAATCACATTTGGAAAACACGTTTTCACAAAAATCCCATTTAGGATAAATTTTACTTCTACTGGCTTCAGTTAAAGCCAGAGTTTTATGAACAAAGTTTTTACTACCAACTTTATAATAACCATTTTTTCTGATCATCCAAGCTGGAGCTTTTGAGTCTTCAAATATCATTTCTCTCACCATGTTATAATATTTGTCGCTAAACTAATCCTTGTATCGTCAGACTTGTTCGGTTCTACCATATGACTAACGTATCCAGGGAATAATATTAGTTTGCCACTTTTTGGTTTTATACGTTGGTATTTAATCCCATCAACTTTACCTTCAGAAATTCTATCCCACAGGGGTGCATTTCTTGGATCAACTAAAAGTAGATCTCCACAATTTTCTGGAGTGTATATGTAATATACAACTGCCATTACTGTATTTCCATGATCGTGTAGTGGTATATGTTCATGTTGTTTCTGACGATTGACCCAACCTCTTGTTAGCTGTGGATTGAATTTAAAATATGGATTGAATATACCAGCAGTTGATTCCTGCACAACTGTAAGAATCTTTTGTCTCAATATAGAAATATTCTGAGTCTTTGTATTCCAGATATTAAAATTATATGGCGACCCACTTACCTGTATATTGGCAATTTCTTGTAACAACTTATTATTAAATTGATCGTCAAACCCAGTCTCTACTTCCCAGACTGGGGTTGACCACCATTCATGTTTAATTGTTGACATCAACTATTTAAAACTTTTGCGCATGCATTCATTACTGCTGCAATGCGACCGATATCACGAAGTTGTTCGACAGTATAACCCATCTTCTTTAATCCATCATAGTGTGCTTTGACACAGAAGTGGCACTTACCAACGATAGATGCAGCTAATGAGTAAGATTCAAATCTCTCTTTTGTAGTTCCGCCATGTGTAGCAATCGCATTCATGCGTAATTGTGCAGGTAGTCCTTTGAGTTGCTCATCATCAGCCATCTCAACATATGGGTACCATACATTGTTCTGTGCCATCAAACTAGCAGCAGTCATTGCAGCGTTTGCGTCAGCTGGTGCATCTGCTAGTAGAACACCGAGTAGTTTACCATTGCCAGTTGCAGCTAATGCAGCGACAGCACATCCCATCGCTTCATCAACAGGTAGAGAACTACGCAAAAGCACAGCGTCAAGATTTAACTTGGTGTCCTTTGCGTAATCTGGCAACGCTTCTTTAACAGTTTCTATAAATACCATTTTAATCCCTTATTCTTGATCTGTAATATTGTTTAGCAGTAATAATTATAGCAGCAAGCCATGGGAGAACATTTTCATAAAAGTCATGCAGTGGGTCCAAGTGTGTATCCAAGAATGGTTCTCCAAGAATCATCTTGAATGCTACAACGAACAATACAAAGCTACCGATGAATACGCTATCTGGATATTTCTGTAATAGTTTTGCGATGATAGTGCTACCAAATAGAATAATAGGAACACTGATTAATAGACCAAGCACAACTAACCAAATATTACCACCAGCTGCTGCAGCAATACCTAAGGCATTATCAATACCCATTACTGCATCAGCTAGAACGATAGTACCGATTGCTCCCCAGAAAGTATCTTTGGCTGTAACACTGTGGTCTTTACCTTGGAATGCTAATTTCCAACCAATGTAAATCAGTGCCAAGCCACCGATAAGTTTTAATCCTGGAATCAATAACAGATATGTTAACAACGCAACGCTGACGAAACGAATCGCCACTGCGCCAAAGGTTCCCCATAGAATTGCTTTTTTCCTAAGATGTTCAGGCAGTCGGTTTGCAGCCATACCGATAACTAATGCATTGTCTCCTGCGAGAACGATATCAATTAATATAATAGCAATGACTGCCCAAATTATCTCAATCATTATAGTGTTTCTCCACCAACAGTGCGGTTACATGCACATAATTCGCCAGTCTGAAGTGCGTCAAGGATACGCAAAGTTTCTTCAGGTGAACGACCAACATTCAAGTTGTTTACTGTAACATGTTGAATAACATTGTCTGGGTCAACAATAAATGTTGCACGCAATGCAGCACCAGCAGGTTCATAGAATACACCAAGCTGGTCAATCAAACCTCTATTCCAACGATAGTTAGTTTCAATACCAAGTGTATCAGGAACATCGCCTGTTTGATATCCACCACGAACTGTATCAGCAAATTGAATATGCTTAATCTTTTGTAGATCTGGGTGTGCTTTTTGCCAAGCCACTTTGCAGAACTCATTGTCTGTAGAACCAGTCAATAGAACTGCATCACGATCTTCAAAATCTTGGAACAACTTATCATATGCTACAATCTCAGTAGGACACACGAATGTAAAATCCTTTGGATAGTATACAATAACTTTCCACTTTCCAGCGAATGACTTCTCATCAATTGCAAAGAATGCATCTTCTGGTTGTCCTGGCTTAACACCAGTGATAACGAATGGTTCTAATTTTTCTCCAACTGTCTTCATAAAAACTCCTGTTATGTTAAAAAAATAAAAATTACACTATTACTTAGTCATTGAAATAATAAATTACTACTACTTTTCTCATAATTTTTTTCAATGACGATAATTTATAAAACCGATCACGATATTTTTTCTACTTCAATGTTGCACTTTTCTAAAAAGTCCAAACCAATTGTATCTCTGTAAGAATGTCTGTAGTAGACTTTGTTGATTCCTGCGCCATGAACTAACTTAGCACAATGGATACAAGGAGCATGAGTACAGAATAGACTACTGCCATATCCGCTCTCGCCATCACGTGCCAATTTAAGAATAGCATTTGCTTCAGCATGAATAACTTCATCTTTGGTAACTACATTATATGAAGATCCATCTTCATCTAAAAACTCTGCTGGTTGTGTAAGAGTATAAACTCTTTTCTCACACTCATTAGTCCATCCAGCTGGCATACCATTGTATCCAATGGAAATGATGCGATTGTCCTTGACGACAACCGCACCAACTTGCAACCTCTTAGCAGAAGACAGCTGAGCAAATCTCTCAGCTGTATCCATAAATGCATCAATCCACTTTTGCTTCATTAAATACTTTCAATTTACTCAACTCTGATTCTATAAGACTAAGTTCTGCAGGTTCTTTTAAACCTCTCCAGAAAGCAATCGGGTCTTTTGGTTTCTTATTATCGATAGTCCACTTCTTACCATTCCACTTGGCAAATTTATAGAATGGCCAATTGTTGCTTTCTTTAGTTTCATAATACCCAACACGTTCAGGATTAACTTCAACTGGATACCACTCTGTAACAGTTTCCTCATATGCTTCGTTCTCCGCTTCCATGGCAAGTTCTTCTTGACGCTGGTCATAATAATCAAGCAGACCAGTAAAGTCTAGAATTTCTTGTGGTAGATCTTCCAGAGAAATTCGATCATTTAAATCATAATCATAATAATCATCTTCACCATCTTCCCACTTACCGCAGAATCCCATACCACTCTCGTGGTATACAGCATCTACATGCCAGTCATTCTCATACAAAAATTGATATAGTGCAATAGGTGGTGCCCATGCAGTTTCGAATGAGATCCAGATAGTTTCATCATCATATCGATCGTAGTCAATCAGAGAGATATCCCACTTAGTTCCCCAGAAATTAACATTCCACTCATACCAGTTTTCTTCTTCAGATTCTGGACGTGGGCGTAAGTGTTGGAAAACTTGCTGGTCGTCTTTATTTTCTAGAACAGCAACGAGAGCATCAATTTTCTCTTTACTTGCAGTAAGAGTTGCAGCATTATCACACCAATTAGGCATTTGTTTTTCCTTTCAAAAAATTCATAATATAAAACAGTAGCGTCTTTTTCTTTTTAGCAAACCTTGCGATTAAGCTGTGGCTCCAGTTGCTGGAGCCTGAGAGTTTTTTGCTTTCTTTTCCTTTACAGCTGGAGCAGGTACAGTTGGGAAAGTTTCTGATACTAACTTCTGTGTAATCTTTGGATACATCTTCGTTAGTTTCTGGTCTTTGATTGCAAGAATCAACTTAGACTCAAAAGGATGCAAACCTTCTAGTAGTTGAATGAACAAAGATTCTCTGCGGAGTTTATTCAAATCCGTACGACAAAACACATACAACTTCTTAGCTTCCATGTGTAAGTTTGCAGGACTCATACCAATCGGTGCAGCATCTTCCTTGAATGGAGGATCTCCCTCAGGCAAAAAGAATTTCTTCTCAGGATCAAATGCATGTTCAAAAATCAAACGCAATGCACCATTATCTTTATATTTTGTAATAGTTGCTGGGTTATCATTAATCTCAGCCAGCATTTCAGTAACTAATTTTGTAGCCATTAAAAGTCCTCCAATTCATCCAATAGTAAACGACACTTGTTGGCAATCAAATAATTCATAATTGTCATCTTGTCGGCTGTTGTTTTATAATTCGAATATGTATCTATAATTTCCTTTGATACATCTTCAGGAATAAACTCAAAGTCAACCAATGTTTGATTGCGATGCCAGTTACGACGTTCCTCATCATTCTTACAAGCAATAAATCCATTCTCGATAAATTCTTGTAGTCGTTTAGCAGAAACAGGTTTCTGTCGTTCTCCCTTGATAAACACATCATCATTACTCAGAATGTTTGGAATACCATCATCACCTGCTTTAACGATGTGCGTAATAGTTTTCTCATGCAACTCTTTCTTAGTTGCTTTCACATACTTCTTCTGAATCGGTGACCACTGTGTTATGTTATCATATTTTTGCAACTGAATAAAGTCGCCATCAGATGATACAACTAAAATCTTTTGTGGCTCTTCAACTAGTCCTTGCTGAACCAATGCATTTGTCTGGCACCATTTAGCCAGAACTGCAACGATGTCGTCAGCTTCTGCACGTTCAAGATGCAAAACTTTGTAGGGGAAGTTCTCTTTAATCTCATCACGGATTTGCGACAGCGTATCAAAGATAAGAGTCCAATCCAGATCGCTATTATCACGTGCTTTCTTACGATTAGCCTTGTAGTTTGGGAAGAACTCTCTACGCCAATACTTACGACCATCGCAGCAGATAACCAACTCGCCATACTCTTTGCCATACTTCTTCTTGTATGACTTGAGTGTAGACAATGTCACATGACGAATCAGGTTCTTAACTTCGGACTCGCTACCTTTCAACTCACGCTGAAAAGATAGAATGTTACTCAGAGCCACCTGAGAATAATCAACTAAAATCATTAAAATGCTCCAAGTAAAATGCAGTCTTCATTGAATCGACCATTCGGTACTGCAGGTTTAGTCTTTAGTGTTTTGATTGCACTGTTCAATGCACGTTTACCCAACGACAACCCTTTGAAGAATTCTTCAGGTTTGCGTAGAGTCATACGCTTTGATTCTTTAATATCGAAACCGATGATGGTAGTTCCTTTAACAGATAGTGTTCCACCATTCTCACCTTTATACACACCAACATGTTTGTATTTGGTGTTATAGTACCATACCTCTGTTGAGCCAATGATACTTGTGGGGTTCACAGACTTTAGGTTTAGCTCTGCAAACTCTTTGAGATATTTCATCTTGGCAACTTGTTTAGTTGCAGGGACTTCCTTACGTTTACGTGGAGCACGATTCGCTTTAGCAGTCTGAACCATTTGGTTACAGTCAGCAACGATGTTATCCACGAACTCCAAGAATTTCTTTAGTTCACGTTTAGTGAAGTTTGAATAACCCTCTACAAGTTGTTCATCATCACCAGCAATAGTGGCACGCAGTTCATCAGCCAAAGGAACAAACAACTCACCGATACGTTTAGCAATCGGTGCTGCTACTTGTTGTGCCAGTAGATAATTTTTAGCTGAGAAGTCAGACTTACAACCACCCAACACAAAGTCATCGATGGCACCCTCGATCTCACCAGCGAGATCGTGTGCTTTCTCATCCATTCTATCTTGAATAGAAATTACATTGGTGGGAGTTTCTTCTTTCTTGACGACAACCTCTTTCTTGACTTCTTTCATCTCAGTCAATTCTTTGATGCGATTCTCAAGGAATAGTTGGTGTTTTTCTTCTAGTTGACCACCACGATCGGTGATGCGTGCAAGGATGCCAGCATAACGAAAATGCTTTTCGTCAATCTTTAAAAGTTGTGCTGCTAGTTTTTTGTTTGTCTTTGCGACATGACTGATAAGCCATTTCTTCTTATCTTTGTCATCGTTATTATAGTTGTAGTAGTTGAGTAACTCAAGAAAACTGCCATTATATTTTGACGAGTTTAATTCAGGTTCACTACCATTCACTTTTGCAATAAGTTCTTTGCGTTTCGCTGTATTCATAGCCATAGGTTCACACCTCCAAGTTTATAATATAATTATACCCTATTTTTGAATTATTGTAAAGAACTATTTTCATTCCCCTACAAGTTGCAGGGTTATTGCAAGACCCATTGGATCATTTCTAAGCGAGTTAGAGCCGATGAGTTCTCCCACATAGAGAAATGGGTAGACTGTGGAATAATTACCTCCTTGGAGTCTGGAAACAATCCCTTAAAGGTATCATAGCCACCTGTAGTAGACTCGTAGTCGTACTCACCGACAATGCTTAGGATCGGTGGAACCTTTGCAGGATCGAAACCTAGTTGTCCTGTATCAACCCAATAATTGTTAATATCATAAACAGGTTGCGATGGAACTTTCCATGTAGTGCTACCAACAACATCAAGAATCTTTTGTTCCCATCCATCAATTCTATTTGGCACACCAATCAACTTATCACTAATCTTTTCAAGTCTTTCTTTTTTAAGTTTCTCGATACCAGTCTCAAAGTATTCAGTGTCAAACTCAACATAATATCTTTTATCCATACGAACTGATGGGCTATGAATAATAATCTTATCGAATAAACCTCTTTCGCCAGCAATCAATGCAGGTGCAGTTGACGTAGAGAAACCGAAAACAGTTTTAGAAACATATTCTTTCTTAAGTTCTTTAATTGCAGATTCAATCTGGTCTGCATATCCAATTCTATCATACTGATAGTAATCAGAACTTTCTCCGTAACCACATGGGTCAAATAAAATTACATCTATCCCTGCTCCAAGAAAATAATCTATGTGCGTGTGTCCATCTGGTAGTTTAAAATCCCAGAAAGCACGTGGTGATAAACTTTGTCCAGGTAGTAGGAATAATAGATGTTTATTTTGTTCTAGGCTAACTTCTGTTGTAACCATGTTAAAGTCTCATTTTCATTAAAATACTTATTTTCAAAACACTTCACTGTAATAACATTACCAGCTGTTGATGTTAAAAACATTGCATCAGAAGTTTCAGCAAACCATGGTAGTATGTTACCATACTCAAACCAAATACCATTTCTTTCGCATAAGGATTTAACCAATTCCATCACAGTACCTTTAAGGCAATTATTCTTCGGTGCATATACTTTGCCACCTCGAATAAAACCAACATTAAATCCTGGTCCTTCAGTAATAAGACCTTCATGGTCCAATAATACAGCAGTATCATAACCACGATCAATTGCTTCCCACTGTGCTAGGTTCAAATCGTTCCAAGCAAAGTTCTTCATCGTTTGGTCAATAGAAGTGTTTCTCTTCTGCTTGGCTAAGCAGACTGTGGCTGTGTTTTCTTTATTAAACCCATAGTAAGGTTTAGTATAGATAAAAAGATTTGGTTTACAGTTGGCTAGATCTCTTGGGTTACCAGATGTTGGTATACCACGTGTTACACCGATCCAAACTAATAGATCGTCAGTCGGTGCCATGGCAGCTAGTGTTTGAATAACAATTTCAATATCATTATCAGACCACTCAACTGGAATGCGCCATCCTATAGAACTACGAATGAACCTGCGTAGATGTGCATCGAGATTTTCAATCTCGCCATTGCGCACAGCTAGCACATCATACGTTGCGTCACAATGAATTAAACCAAGATCTAAAACAGAAACTGTCAGATCTTTAACTTTACAATACTTACCATTTTTCCAAGCTGGGTAATTATCTATTGAGTTCATTCATAATCCCTAATATTTGTTTGGCAAGTTCGAATCGGGTAGGTTCTATCATAATATAATGAGAAGAATTTTTTATGACTGTTTTATTAACTTTACCTAACGCTCCAAGATACATACCATGCGTGCATAGATTATTATTTTTGTTTCCATAGTCACTAAAAATTAAAAATGTTTTTGGTTTGTATGGATTGATAATCAATTTTTCGGGGATGTCTTTTAATTTTTTGTTAACAACTGCTAGATCTTTTTCAAAATATTGGTTAGCAGTTTCTTTATCTTCAATGTAGTTTTTACCACCATTACCACCCAAAGAATTGGCATCCAATAAAATTATAGCCTTTGTATTTGTTTGCGCAGTAGCCACTGCTAGAAGACAACCAAAACTATACCCCATGATAAAGTCAACTTCTGAAGATATTTTGTTCACATCCTCAACCAATGATTCATATGTGTCGCTGGATTCATAATCAACAGCAATAGTTTCTACGCCAGCATTATAAAACAAATCTTGTAGATTATGTTCTGTGAATACTGAGTTGAACATGGTGTCATATTTCCATGTGACACCCATCAAATACAAAAGACTGTGCTTATGGTTGGGTGGTGTTTTTCTGTGTATTAGCACTGGTCACTTTCTCATACAATTCAACGAAGTCTTCGTGGTCTGCAACTTCTTGGTGCAAACTTTGCTTATGAAAAGTTTTAGCAATCTTGTTAATGATTTTCTTTGGGATTTGCAACTGGTCAGATTGTTCCTTGACAATTTCTTTAATCAGATCACGTTCTGCTTCAGTTCTTACCATGGAGTTGCTAATTTCACGAATGGCTTTTTGTAGATCTGTTTTCTGTTCAGGTGTCAATACGTAATTCATTCTTTATCCTTTTTAACTTCAATTGCTTTAGAGAAAAATATGCCGAGCAAAACTGCTGCAGACCAAGTTTCTAATGTATATGGGATTGCGAGCACAGGGAATAAAGTATTGAGTGCCCAAATGTATAGAATCGGTAGAAGTACTGCGATAGCAATAATAATTATAATACCTACGCCAACGCCAAATACTGTCAAAATATTACTCATAATGAATACTCCACTTTAATCACTGAGTCCCAGCGGAAGGATCTCCATTCTTGTTTTTCTGTGTCGAAAACCCGAACTGCGGATCCAGAAGTCTGGCTAGTTGTGGTTTGATTTTCTTGTGTAGGTAATTTGACTGCAGGTATTCTTCCCTCGCAGAGAGTGCAAAACATTTTTCGTTCGGTGCCATCTTTCTTGGTGAAAGTAATGCACAGATCTTTGATGTTGTCATCGTGGAGAACTCCATATGTCCATTCTTTAAATTGTTCGAACTCTTTTTCATTCTTGAATATTGTCTGCATTGTCATTATCAAATCTCACTTTTAATTCATTAATTAATGGTTGGAAAAAATCTTTAAATTCTTTTGAAGAATAAAATGTAGTGTGCCCACTGTTGGTAAGTTCTTTCCCACTGTTGTCGTAGGAAACTTGTCTGATTGTAAACTCGACTAGGTCATAGTCGTGGGACTTAACTTTAATTGTACGATAAAGATCTGGTCGACAGATTTCAATATCAATATTCATAGCTACCTTTCTTGTGCTTAGGTTGACGAGTGTACTGAACCTTAGACTCCACCTTTCTCATACGATACTTAGGAGTGCGTAAATCCTTAGCAACAGGATTTCTAGGTTTAATTGAATTATACACTACTTTCATTTTAATGTCAACTTATTTTATTATTGCAGTCTGTAGATAACTCCAAAGATGTAAACTGCCAACAAACCTGCATTGACTACAATAAGACTTTTCTCTTTCATTCTTATTGCAGCAGCTAGCCACGTCAATGCACCTGCATTAAACAGATATACGTTCAATGGATCTAAAGCCAAAGATGTTGCAACTGCACCAGCAATAGTCAGTGCAGTTCCAACCCATTTCAAAATTTCTGTCATTTAACTTCCTCTATCGTCACACGATACGCTTTACCATTTTTGTCAATCACTGAAATTGTTTTGCGAGTAGAGAGAAACGCACCAGTAGATGCATCTAAATCCCAACGAGTTTTACCTACGTTGTCAATGTAAGAACTATACTTATCAGCATCTTTCTTCATCGCTTCGCTAATCACCTTAGCAATATAATCGCAATACGCTAACATAACAACTCCTGATTGTTTATCTAAAAAAACCACTAGTGAAAACCACTACTGCCAGCAGCAAACTACCATACTGAATTCCCTTCAGTAAAATAAATGTTATCAGTGCAGAAATATCATTATTCATAATCTTTCTTTCCACCAAATTGTTCATTATATTCATAACCCATGAAGTAAGCACGCATCTCAGCAATACTCATATCTTTGGATTCAATACGCTTACCACGATAAGATCCCTCTGGATACCAATGTGGATCTTGCGGACGACTATACCAACTATCAGCAGCACCACGATCAAAGGGACTGCCATGACTACGATCAAAAGTTTGACCACGATATTCAATTTTACTATTCATTCTTGTTCTCCATAATATTGCGCATCATCATTTGCGGATTCATCTGCATAAGACATAAACTCGTATTGCTTTTGCAGCTCCAAATTTTCCAACTCTTCAATTTCTTCTTGGGTGAGTGTATTTAGATCCATCATAGTTTCTCCGAAGCACGAATTCCACTATACATCAATCCCAATCCCATCATAGCTACAATGGTAAGAATGACGCAATCCATATTACTTCCATAATCAAGTCCACCGACAGCACCAAACACTACAATAAACCCAACAGCCAAACGAATCGAACCTTTCATAATTACCTCGACAAGTTGATTACACGACCAGCATATTCCATGAAAGAAACTTCATGGGGTACGAAAACAATTTTGCCAACACGAGAGTGCTTACCTTTCTTTTGAATCTCGCCACCGAACACATCTTTGGTAGCAGTGATTTTGTAAGCAAAGTAACCTTGCTCAGTGTTCTTAACTTGCTCAACGACACCTTCAACAAAACAGTCTTCACGACCAACCATAGGTTTGAAGTCATAAGCACGGATCACATCACCAATTTTCAAGTCAATCATTTTGTTTCCTTTTTCAATCATCATAAGACTATTATACAGCAGATCTGAATTATTGTAAACCCCCAGTTTTGCAAATTTACAACGAAAAAACCCCTCTACTGGAGAGGGGTTAGAAAGACCCTACAGTTTGTAGGGTTATTTTAAGACTAAATTTGGGGTTTTACAGACTGTATCAACGCTACCTGCTAGGCGATACGGAAGATACCATAATTGTAGAAAACACCACACCCAGAGATCTACTGGATGTGTCATTCTTTTTTGGCAAACTTTTCAGATGCAGTGAAACCTAAGCCAGCTACAACAATGTATATCATAGACTCAAACAAAGCAGGTGTAACTTTATAGCCGAAGATATCTGCGATCATTGCGAATGCGCAAACTAAAAATGCCAAAAAAGTTATAACTCGTTTGCTTGATACAGAACCATTGATTCCATCAGATAACATGCTGCTAAACCAACTCATGATTATCCATCATTTCTTGTGTTGCGATTTACTGGATCTCCTGGCTCAAGACCATATGTCGATGGCATTGAAGGCATACTTGGCATTCCACCCATACTCATTGGTCTTGGTGGCATACCTGGAGTTGGTGGCAATCCACCCATTGGTGCTGGTGGAGTTGCTGGTCTATTTGTCCAACCAGAAGTTGCTGCTTTTAGTGCTTCTTTCTGCGCATCTTTATCTCCGCCTGCTAACATAATACCTGATAGAGTACCTGTCAAGAATGTAGCAATAGGAATAATCAACTCAAAGAACTTCTGGTCGATAGGACTGATAGCATTCAATGGTTGAGTGACGAAGATAATAGAATAAAGAACTACGAAAACAATTCCAACAAGGGTAAAAGATAAACAGATACCGATGAAGAATTTCAGACGAGCCATTAATTGCTCTTCTGTATACATAACTGGTTCGCTCATTTGCATGCTCCTGTAGTTGACGCTGGCGCAGCTGCTGGTCTAGCAACTTCACCATCTTTTGGTGGACCAAGACGTGGATCTCTTTGTCCTTTAAAAATATGTTCTGGGCAAGTTCTGTTCACATCACACAATGGCAACTTGCAGATATCCTTATCCCAGTTAGCAGGGTCTTGACATGGGTAACGGAATGATTCTTTACTTACTATCGCAAACGCAATAGGGATTAGTAGCAAAACTCCTATCAGCCATAGTAGATGTTTATCATTCATATCAGTACTCTCTTATAGTTATTATTTTGATAGTGGATTATCCAATGCTTTCTGAATCTTACTATCTATTTCTTTGCGAATTTGACGCATATCTTGATCGACTTCACGATTAAGTTGCTTGCCATCACGCTCTACCTGCTCGACCACTTTTTCAAGTTTACGGATATCTTGTTTTAGATCGTTCTTAATGTCTTGAGTATATTGAACAGATTTCTCACTATTTTGCATAGTGACTTCCAGCTTTTTATTTATCTCAGATAAATCTGGAGAAACATATTCTGCAATCTTTTTCTTCATACCCTGATAATCTTTATAGACTTCAAATGCTCCATAAAGACCACCTAGCGTAGATGATACAATTGTAAACGCAACCATTAGTTTAGCTGGCGTGAATTCATAGCCACCAATAGAAATTACTGTATCTTTACTAGCATACTTTTTAGTCGCAGCTTCTAGGTCGTCTACTTTCTTATTTAGGTCTACTTTTTCTGTCATTTCCTTCTTCCTTAATTGGACAGAGGATTATCCAATGCTTTCTTAATCTTCATATCAACTTCGCTTCTCAACGCACGAATTTCCGCTGTTGTTTCTTTTTGATTTCTAACTAATTCTTGTGAAACTTCTTTCACGCTCTGATCGCTATATCTACGGACTTCTTTTAATGTAGAATCAGAGTCTTTCTTAATTTCTTTAATAGCAATATCTGTATCTCTTAGACTAGACTTTGTAGATCTTTCTAAGTTTTCAACAACACCCTCAACTCTACGAACATCGTTCTTCAAATCGTTTTTAATATTATTTGTATATTCAGTCATCTTGCTGCTATTTGCATCTGACACTTCAATCTTCTTATAGAGTTCAGTTAAGTCAGGTGTAACATACTCAGCAATTTTCTTTTTCATACTCATGTAATCTTTGTATACTTCAAAAGTACCATAAAGACCACCGAGTAATGAAGAAACTAATGTAAAACCTACCATCAATTTGGCAGGTGTGAATTCATAGCCACCAATACTGATAACAGTATCTTTACTTGCATATTTTTTAACTGCTGCTTCTGCTTCGTCAATCTTTTTATTGACATCTTTAATTTCTTCTGCCATTTTAATATCCTTTTACTTTCCGTAGGTTCCGAGTTGATATTATTAACTATCTTCCGTATTGACTCTCCACCATTTCATTGTGTAATCTATCTGAACCACCGAACATTCTCAACGCACTTCTATTATCGATAGTTCTTTGATTGTTGTAAACTGTGAATGGTTTATAACCAGCTGCATCTGGAACAATTGTTTTACCATACGCATCAAATCCAGGAGTAAATCCCATAGCTGCAATAACTACGTTTTGAATTTGTTTTTGTTGTTCCATGTCAGCAGCTTTACCCATATTACCTGCTAAGTTTTTACCATCTTCAACTGCTTTGGCTCTTGCTGCTGCTTCTCTTCTTTCTTGAATTGCTTGACGAGCAGTTTGTGGTGCTGGTTTGGAATCTCCACTACTTTGCGAAGATTGTGCTGTTTGAGTGGAACCACCACCTGATGGTTTGTCTTCAGCTTTTTGTTCTTGTTTCTGTTCTGTTTTTTGTTCTTGTTTCTGTTCTTGTCTTGCAGCGACAGCAGTTGGTGCTGCTGGAGCAGTTTGTTGTGCTTGTGGTTCTTGTCTCACCACATTAACAGGTGCAGCACTTGCTGCTGCATCAGTGCTAGTTGATTGTCTAGTTACAACTTGGTTTACATTAGAATCACTAACTACAGCAACACCTGTCGATACTTGTCCTGTGCTACTAATAGTAGTAGTTGGTTGTTCTGTGGAGACAGTAGTTGTAGAAGATCTAGATGCAGTACTCGTCTGAGGGTTTGGGTTGTATCCAGGGCACAAAATATTCGATTGTGGGTTAGCTGCGCAACTTGCCAAAGTGGTAGTATAGCTTGGGCAATATGAATATGTTAATTGATTTGAAGAACAAACATTTGTTGCTGTCTGATAACCAGAACATAAAGTATTACTCAATGGATTTGTTGAGCATGTTAGTTGTGCCGATGCGTATCCAGGACAGTAAGATGCGTATAGGGAATTGATTGAACACTGTGTCGTTGCTGTTTGATAACTTGGGCAGTAAGATGCATACAATGGATTAGCAGAGCATTGTGTTGTTGCTTGTTGATAGCCAGAGCATTGTGTTGAATATAATGGACTAATATTACATTGTTGTGTTAGGTATGCTTGTTCATATCCAGGACAAGTTGTTGAGTATAGAGAGTTTAAAGAACACTGATAACTTAAATATGCCGATGCATATCCAGGACAGTTCACATTGTATAATGGATTAGCAGTACATTGCTGAGTGAAATACGCTTCTGCATATCCAGGACACGATGGGTTATACAATGCGCTTATAGAACATTGTTGAGTGAAATATGCTGTTTGATATCCAGGACATGTTGGTGATGATAATGGATTGGATAAGCATAAATCTACAGCACCAGTACCATTCAATGCTTGCCAACTAAAAATGCTTGAACTTCCAGGAGTAATGTTTATACCTCGACCATGATATGCTTGGAAATATTCGCCTTTGGATAAGTCACCTGCCATACCAGATGTAACTCTATTCCAGCTTATCATAGCACCAGCAATTCTAGTGTCTACTAAACCAGATGAGTTAATTTTAATTTCAAAACTATTTCCACCATTTGATGAACAACACTGACTTGAGTTATACCACCCATAAGTCATTTCATTTGTACCACGAAGATAATATTGATTATTATTCCAAGAATACAAATCAGTATGCAGACCATAGATGGTATAATTGTATCTTGAATTTGTTGTGGTGCGTAAATCTACACCTTCACAGCAAGCACCACCCAATCCAGATGTTGCTGGGTTTTGAAATGTAACCAGACCATTAGTCATTGCCCATGATGTAGTAAAGTTTCGCCCATAGAATGGGAATGTAAATCCCAATGGAACTTCATTATACCAGTCATCCCATGTTGAAATGTTCACAGCATTTGGATTACTACGAATGTCCTGTAATGGAATTGCAGCGGATCCAGTACCAACTGTAACTGACAAACCAGCACCACCTGGAATTGGTACTGATACTAAACCACCTGTTCCACCATTAACTGGTGTCAGTGTGAAATCTGTTCCTGGAATTTGTATTTGTGCTTTAGCTCTTGGCGCAGTAAATAACGCCAATACAAAAACTAAAATCACTAAAAGCCAGAATCTCATTTAGTCTTTACTCTTGACTTTTTGTGGGATTCTTTCTGGATTATTTTCCCAGATTGTTTTGGCTTGCTCACCAATTTTTCCATCAACTGGACATGGAGTTCCTGCATTCATCATGGCAGTAAACACACGTTCATCTTGACAGAGTGTAGCAACTGCTGCTACTTTCATACCCATATCATACATGGAACGAGCTAATTTTAATCTTTCGCAATTCTTGTCGGTCATAGTAGCACCGAATGAAATACCAAGAATTTGAGTTTGTGCTGCGCCAGATACACCTACTGCGCAAACGTCTGAGTTAATAACTGTGACTGCTGGAGCCACTGCTGTTGGAGGTGGGGATTTTACTGTTGTTGTGCTATTTGAAGTAGAGTCTGTAGTAGATCTACTAGTCGAATCAGTTACGATAGGCTGTGCCATCGCAGGGGACAAAACCATGACAAAAAGCACCGCAGAAGCGATCTTTTTAGTCATTTTAAACCTTTATTTTAATTGTTTTTGTAATATCAACAACTACTCATGGTAACAGTATTATTTAGGCTTTTTGTTGCTTTTCGCAATAAGAAATTACCTTAGTGGCATTCTTGGTGGTTTTTCAGGTGGAAGTTGTATAGAGATATTATCCACAGCTTCAACATTGGACTCAAGTGTTATACGCTTTTCACGTTGTCCAAATGTTCCATATTCTTCTATTTGTGGATTAGTTTCTGGAATAACTACGTCTACTTCTTTATTCATTTCAGCCATTTGTTCTGGCTCTAATTCTTCAGGTTTTTTCTTACCAAAGAAATCCTCAATAATCTTCTTAGATTCCAATGGTAATGGACTCTTTTTAAAGAACATATCAGACCACTTAGGTTTATTGGGTTCTTCTAATTCATCATTATCTTTTAAAATAATAGATTCAATCTGTTGATTACCTTCAGAATCAGTCTTTATTGTTATTGCTGGTTTTTGTTCGTCATCTTTTCTCATCTGCCAGTTAGCAGCGACTAGCATTAAAACAGCGAGTGGATCAAATACAATAACAATCATGATAATAACCCAACGAACTGCTTTCTCAAGCAGATCCGTTTCTGGGTTATCACCGTAAAGTAGTGCTGCTATGTATTTTATCGGACCGACTTCGGCTTCGACTTTCCTGACTTCGCTGGCGATTGGCGCACGCTCTTCGTTGAGCTTGGCGATCTTGGCTTGCGCTGTACCGATTTCACTGAGGATTCGGTTTCGGTCTTTTTGCTGGTTTCTGCGGATGGTAATGGCTCGCTCTGCACCACCTGCGTCTGTGGTTCTTGCGATGGTTTGATCAACTTGAGAATCGAGTTGAGAAAGTTCTTTACGGCTTGCATTTATGTTCTCCTTTTCGGTTTTAATTTTTTCATCTATTAGCGCAAGTTTTGCTTGCACGTCACCTGTGGGTATTGCTTGATCTAAGTGTGCTTTACTTAGGTATCCAAAAATTCCCATAGAAGTTAAAAGCATCAATACTACTAAAGCGAATGTAAAGTAGGACTTCATCAATATTGGAATTTCTTTCCATGTTCGATAAAGCCATGATGCTACCACGAGTTTCGATGCTTCAAGCAAAGAACCCATAATGAAAATTGGAATTGCAGCTGCAGCGAAGATTGCTACTAATCCCATGATTGAGTAGTAAGCAGCAACTGCTGATAGAGATAACGCTGTTATGAATAATAGATATTTCATAGTCTGTTTAGTATGTGTGATTTATGGACTCTCACTGAGATTTGTCCATTGTAATATTCTTCTGTTTCCAAAACTTTTCTTGAAAACTGCTCCCTTGCTTCAATGTATGAGCACTCTGCTTTCGATTTACAAAAATGCAGAATTTCTCGTGTGAATGACTCCTCACCTAATCTCTCAACATCTTTGTTTAATTCAATGCTAGACCCATAGTATGTTAGCCAGTCAGATTCGATCTTTCCACGAATCTTCTTTTTCTTTTTTGTTCCGTTTTTCAACTTAACTGTTTTGTAAGTTGTCTTTGAGAACTTGGCTAACTTTTTACCTACGTATTTTCTATCGTTGGTTTTATTTGTAATCAAATAAACGAACCCAACACAATCCTCAGGTAATAATTCTACTACTTTGTTTTGATAATACCACATTATTCTTCATCGTCTAGATCTTCCTCTTCATAGATGTCAGCAGAACAAACTGGGCAATATACCACATCTTCTGTTGAATGGTCATCTCCTTTGAGAACGATCTTTCCTCGTGCTCCACATGATTCACATTCAAAATATTTAGTCGACATTTTTGACCCTTGCTAATCCTAATGTATTAAAAATTTTATACCACATCCAGCCTATATCAAATTCCAATGGTTTTCTACTCAATTTAGGGTTTGCTGGATCTCCATGATGATTATTATGGAGTTCTTCTCCACCGATTATAATTCCCCATGGGGTTATATTTGTAGATTTGTCCTTACTATCATAATTTCTATAACCATAATAGTGTCCCATACCATTTATAACACCTGCTGCCCAGAATGGAATCCAAATCATTTGAACTCCCCAGACCCAAAATCCCCACCAACCAAACAACAATAAATCAATAAACAACATTAGCACAATCCCAGCATATGGAAATTTTGAGTAGACATTTTTCTCTACCCAATCATCTGGTGTTCCAACTCCATATTTTTGAACCATCTCTTTATCTTTCGATGATTCAATATAACAGAAAACCCCAGCAAATAAAATATACCAAATACCGAATATGTGGGGAGAATGCGGATCTCCCTCTTTATCAGAATTCTGATGATGTTTGCGATGTATGGCTACCCACTCTTTTGTGACCATACCAGTGGTAAGCCACAACCAAAACCTCATAAAGTGGGATAGCCCTGGATGAAATTCAATACCTCTGTGAGTTTGTCCTCTATGTAAAAACAAAGTAACACAAACTATGGTGATGTGAGTCATCACCAGTAGATATAAGAATGCCATTAAGCAGCCTTACCCCAAACATCATCCAAACTACCAGA
>Ga0214921_10002909_pt1 | contig 27030 bp, 28 predicted proteins | sample LL1505_MetaG_FD_177992 | JGI IMG/M metagenome (GOLD analysis project Ga0214921, IMG submission 177992) | Freshwater microbial communities from Lake Lanier, Atlanta, Georgia, United States - LL-1505 | ecosystem: Environmental > Aquatic > Freshwater > Lake | place: USA: Georgia | collected... | reverse complement strand
AAACAGACAATTTAATATATAAAGCATTAAAAGCAGTCATATATAACGTTATATATGACTAAATACCATATAATATATATGATTTTGTCTAATTATTTACATATTTTTTATATATAAATAAAAATAATTAAATATATTTAAAAATAAAATATATAATATAATAATATATAAATGGATTGTATTGAATTTATTGAATGCCCCAAAGATAGTTCTGGAAATAGAAATGGTTTTGCATATAGATATGTAAATATAGGAAATAAATATTTAACACATTCAATTGAATATGTTGATGATAAACTAAAATTAATAAAATATATGTATAATCCAACTAATTATATAACCCTTCATTTTATATATCATCAGGGATTAATATTATCATCAGTTATTTTTTCAGGTGATGATTATGAATATGGTTTTATGTCTACTATGTTTAATTTAGACTATTATGTTAAGACTAAGGATAGAAAAGATATAATCAAACTTCAACCTCATGAAGTATTTAATATTTTGACTTTTACATTTAATAATAATATATGTCAGTTTAATTATGGTGAATTTATTTAATCATCTAATAAATCCATCTTGACATATTCTTGTTGAACATTTGCACTATGTAAAAATCTTCTTGCTAGTTCTTTTTTATCATTTATAGACATTGGCTTATCATAATAATGTGATATAATAATACTTCTTATTAAATCAATATTTAAAGGTGAGCCTAAAACTTCATCCATAGATTTAGTTATATATTTTAAGAATGTATTCCGTAATATAGGATTACCATCAGGAGTTGAAAATAGATAATCACCAGATTGTTTTTTAAATAATTTAATATATTCTTTTAAAAGTTCTGACAATTCATTTGTTATATCAAATGTTTGTTTTCCATATGTGGGAGCAGTTTTATAATTTAACATTACTATCTTAGAAGGTTTATCTCCTTTAAGAATTATATAATTATAATCTTTATTTAAATCTTTCTTTTTATCTGATGCTATTTTAAAATTAGGTAAATCATTTCTTAATATAACATTATTTTTAAAATAGAATGCTACAATTAATTTATATAATAACTTATTAGCATCTATCTTTTCATCTTTATAAATTTTATATTCATTATATTTTTTATTTATATCTTCTAATGACATCGCATTATCTTTGTCTTTTTGTTTTTGTAGTTTATTATCACCTCTAACTTTATCTTCTTTCTCTTTATGTTCTCCTAATACATTTCTATAATTTTTAATTAAATCTTCTGATACTTTATAATGTTGTAATACTTTTATAATTGGTGTCATATAATCTTTTTTACTTTTAAGACTAGATGCATTTAATGCATGTAATACTTTTTTTGTATCTTCTAAAAATTTATAATCAGTAAAATCATGACCCTCAACTAATTGAGATATTTTATTTAATTTAGCAATATAATTATTAATTGATATTTTTGATAATGGTGTATCCTTTCTAGTTTTCATATTTTCAAATATTTTATGTAAATCATTTTTAGCAATCATATTCTCTCCTAGTTTCATTTCTCCTTTCTTTTTGTCTCTATATTCTTTTTTTTTAATTGCTTGTTGTTTTAAATATTCTGGGTCTTGTTCTTTTTTTTTAGAACGATATAACTTTTGTTTTTCAGAGTTCAATATATTAGACATTACTATATATAATTATCATATATATAAAATAATTAATTATATAAAAATGTTTATTTATTTTTTTTTATTATTATGAATATTTTATAAAAAAAAAATCTAAAATAAATTTATATAAATGGTATTTTTTAATGACTTAAAGGAGGGTCAAAAAATAGAAGATGAAATGATAATGATATTTTCTAATAAAGATAGTATTGTAATAAAAGCACCAAACAAACAATTTTATGATTATGATTTTATTATTGATGATATTAAATATGAATGTAAATACGATAAATTAGCATCAAAGACCGGTAATATATGTATTGAGTTTGAATGTAATAATAAACCATCAGGAATATCAACAACTCAATCTAAATATTACATAATAAAAACATATGATAATATTTATAAAATAAAAGTAAAAAAGATAATAAAATTAATAAATAACAATAATTTTAAAATTGTAAATGGTGGAGATGGATATAGGTCTAAAATGTATTTAATTGATAAATCTTATTTTGAAAAATATATTTATAAAATATAATATTATATTATATGATTGATAAATTTTATTTTGTAGGATTTGGAGCAGTCGCCACATCCTTAGTTGAGATAATGAATTTAGAAAAAGATTTTTATAATATTCCTTTTGTTATTATAGAGCCTAAAGATATCAAACATCCAGAATTATTTAAAAATAGAAATGTTATACATATTAAAAAACCATTAACAAAAGATAATTATAAAATATTATTAAAAGATTGTGATGATAAAACTTTAGTTATAGATTTATCAATTGATGTTGATAGTATTATGATGTTAAAATATAGTAAAGATAAAGGATTTTATTATATTAATGCTTCTATTGAAAATTATGTTGATGAAAATGAATATCAGCGCGGGGATGACCTAACATACAATGATATTAAAAAGGATACTTTATTTCATAGACAATTAATAGCTGATAAATTATTGAAAGGAACTAAAAAAACAAGATTAGTTAATTTTAGTATTAATCCCTGTGGCATTCAACAATTCTTTAAAAGAGGTATTAGAGAGTATGCTAAAATGAAAGGTGTTAAATTTAATGATGGTAATTATGCTAGATTATGTAATCAATTAGGATTACAAAAAATTTTATTAAGTGAATATGATAGTCAAAAAACTAAATTAAAACCTAATAAAAATTTAGGACTGAATACTTGGGGCGTTGATGCTTTATGTTTAGAGGCTGCCGATGAAAGTGTTTTAGTTATTAATAATAATGATTTAAAAAAAATGGAAGATAAAGGAATTAAACTAATCAAACCAGATGAAGGAGGTATTGATGCTAATAATATTAGATTTTTAACAACTAGAGGAATGAATAAAAAAGATGTATCTTATTATTTAGATAGTAATGGTAATCCGCATAAATATTCTGGGTTTTTAATTAGTCATGCTGAAATTACATCATTAGGACAATTTTTAGAATATAAAAAAAATACACCAACTATAATGTATGTTTATAGAGTTTCTGATGTAGCAGAACAAACTTTAAATTTATGTAGAGATAATAATTATAAACCTTTACCAAATCAATATGTATTAGAGAATAAAGATATATTGCCTAAAGGTTTTGATAGTATTGGAGCATTAATGATTTTTGAAAATGGTGATAAACTTTGGTGTGGTACTGTTCTAACAATTGAACAAGTTCGAAAATTAGGTTTAAAGATTGCTCAGCCAACAACAACACAAGCGGGGGCTTTTGTTTATGCTGGTATTAAATTTATTATTAATAATCCAAACTATTCTCTAAATGAAGGAGAAACTGTTCCACATAAAGAATTATTTAAATATATTGAAAAGTATATGGGTAATATTTTTTGTAAATTAATTTAAATATATATAAATGCATTAAATGCTTCTATATATAAAATTTTATAAACTTATAATATATGGCTAAAAGATTAGAAGATTATTCTAAAGATGAACTAATTGAAATGATTGAAGCGTATAATTTAATGACACATATTAAAAATTATAATTCAATGAATAAAGCAGATTTAATTAAAGAGATTAGAAACAAATTTGATGTTAATGAGAATGGTCAAATTGTATCTAAAGAATTAACTGCTTATCCTACTGAATTTAAAAAGAAAGTTGCTGATATTGCTGATAAATCTGAATACTCTGAAAATGATTATAATAAAATTAGGATTAAAATAAGTGGTCAGAGGGGAACTATTGAAAGAATTAAAGATGAACTTGGAAATTATGATAATATTAATAAATCTTATTTTGATTATGATAAAATGGTTAAAAAGAAAAAGGCATTAGAAGAAAGACTTCAAATTGAAAAAAATAATCTTTCTAAAATGATAGTTTTAGGAAAAAAGATAAAAGAAGGTTATGAAAAAGGTGTTAAAACATATGAAGAAGAACAAAAGAAACCTAAATTAAAAAAAATGAAATATACTGAATTTATGAAATATTATTTTTTGAAACATAAAGGAGAAAGTCCAAAAGATATGATGAAAAATGCTTCTCAATCTTGGAAAGATATAAAAGATAAAGACCATACAAATATTATTAATGAATATGAAAATTTAACAAAAGTTAAAGATGCAGAAAAAGGAACCGAGAAACCTAAATATGGAATTAAAGAATTAAAATTTAATAAAGATGGTTTATTAGATATTAGTGATTATAGATATGTTGTTGGGAAACGATTTGAATTAGATAAACTAATGAAAGAATTAAAAGAGAAAATAGATGATACACCTAAAACAAAAAAATATGAAACTAAATTAAAAAAAATGAATGATGATTTACAAAAATTAAAAGATGAACGTAAATATTATGCTAGAATATTTAATAAGCATATAACTAGACAATCTGAAATTGATAATGCTCCAACAGAAGACGAAGAAGAAGATAAAAAGAAAGAAGAACCTAAAAAACCATTTTTAACAGAAGCCCGAAAAAGGAGATTAAAACAACAAATAGAACAACAGAAAAAAGATGAAGAAGCATCAAAAGTTAAACCTAAAAAGAAAGAACAACCAAAAGAAGATGATAAATTTGAGAGAATGTATAAAGTATTAAAACAAGAAGATATTGAATTACAATTAAATAAAGATAAAGCAAAATATGTATATGATAAGTATGGAATAGATATGTTAGTATTAGTAAATAATATATTATATGACTTAGATAAAAAAAATCCATCATTAACAGATTTAGATAAAATTATGCAAAATATAAAAGAAAATATATATTCTGGACCAAAAAATGATTCACTACCATCAATTTATTTAGATATTAAAGAAAAAGAAGGAATGGGTATATTTGATAATCTCGGTAGTATTATAAGTGATGAGGGTCGTATACAAGAAGATGAATATGACTTAGACGATGCTAAAGACTTTAAAGTTTATTACAATGGTGTCAAAGACTATGCTGAAAAACTTTTAAAAATTTATGATAAAAAAGAAGCATCAAAACCAAAACCATTTTTAACAGAAGCCCGAAAAAGGAGATTAAAACAACAATTAGAACAACAGAAGAAAGATGAAGAAGAAATGATTAAAGATATTAAAAAAGAAGTAAAAAAAGATGATAATATTTATGAAATAGATACATCAAGCACAAAATTTAAAAAAAATGAAACAGAATATAAAGATTTAAAATTTAAAGGTATTTTATTTAAGAATGCACAAATAAAAAAACAAGTTTTTAAAATGTATAGTGTATATCATAAGCATCTGATTATAGCAAATATTTTTAAAGATGAAAAAAGAGAAGATGAATTAGTTCATAAAGCATTTATAGAAACCGAGTATCAAGAAAGTGGTAAAACAGCGATTAAAAATTTATATATAGAAATGGTCAAAGTTTTTCAAGAATTTAGAGGACAAAAATTAACAGAAACAAACTTTTTATTATTATGGTCATATCTCAATACATATCATAAAGAAGATTTAAATAGTCTTAATTATGTATTATTACAATACGCAGCGTCAGTTCCAGTATGGACTACATATAATAGAATGATTAATGAAATAGAATTTTATAATCCATTATTTGATTATATATTACAAATGGTAATAATTGATGAAAATATAAAATTAGTATTACATCATACATTTTTAAAGGAAGTTAATTTTTATTGGTATAAAAAAAATAGTAATGAATATAAAAATTTTATAACTCCTAAATTTATAACAAGCTTTATAAAAAATATAGAAGATACGGGTAATAACTTAAATGAAAAGAAAAAAAACCCAATTGTAAGAGAAAATTTACAATTAAAAGATAATGTTGATTATAAAAAAGTAGCAAATGAAATTATAAAACAATTAAAAAAATAAATTTAAACCATAGCATGTAATGGATGAAAATCAAATCCTTTACCCTTGGTTAATATATTAAATCGTCTTGCTAAACCGGTTACACCACTCATTAATGTTCTTGAAACAGATGGAATATTTTTTATTAATGATGTCATATCTTGCATTATAAATTCATGTAATCCTTTATTTAATTGTAATAAATTATTAAATTGCATAATTGCATTTAGAAATACTTGACAATTATTAGTTAAAGCATCATAATAAAAATATTTTTTTATGCCCATACCATTTTGTGTATTGCTTAACATTGTATTTAATACTATAGGATTTGGCATTATTACATCATATTTTTCTCCTTGTTTATCTGGTTTATTATATTCTTCAATATTTATTACTTCATTTTTTTCAATTAATAATGATATTCCATTATCTAATGTTACTATCATATATAAATGAAAATAAGAATCATATCCCTCTTGTCTTTTTGATAATTCCATTGCACCTAATGATATAATATTTGATGCTATTTCTATAGCTTTTTGTAATGGGTCTCGTCTTACTAATATTTTTACAACATTATTATTACCATATTTTTTTAACAAATCTCTTACATTTGGCGGATAATCATCTCTAACTCCTGTTACAAATCCTACTGCTCTATCTTTAATATCTGTGGCGACATCTTTTACTTTAGATATTGCCCCCTTTACCCAATCTGTAAAACCTGCTCCGCTATAATCATTTGTTTCTCTTACATATTGTGGATATAATTTATGTTTTTTATGTTTTGATAATGAAACTGCTTTCATTTGTGCTATAACTTTTTTTTTAGTCATTGGTTTGTTTGAATAGTAATGACCATTATCATCTACTAATCTAAATCCATTTTTGTATTTCTGAATTGAATACATATAATATAAAAATATAATATTTTAATATATTAAAAATATATTTATATTATATATGGCGGATATTTATTTTGATGCTTCTCGTAAATTTAGAGAACCTAGAAAATTTAAAAAATCTCAGTATAAACACAAAGGAAAAGAATATAAATATATTGACCCTGCTGAAAGTTTTATTCAACAAATTGAAACTAAAATTGTAAATCCTAAAAGAATGAAGAAAGTTAAAAAAGAAATTGAACCCCTTGAAAAACGATTAACTAATATTTTAGAAAGCAGACGAAAAATTAGAAAAGGCAGAGAAGTTTCTCAGACTGTGGACCCAGATGAATTATTAAAAATTAAAGCATTACAAGAAAGAGCAATTGTTCCATCTACTAAAATTGAAATGGGAAGACAAAAAGAAGAAGAAGAAAAAAAAGCTAAAACATTAAAAGAGGCTGATGAACAAGCTAAACAACTTTTAGAAGAAGGAAGACATGATGAATTAATTGAAGGATTAAGAAGAGTTGCCGAAAAACCCAGTGCATTGCCATTTATTCCTAATTTATTAGCTTCTGCAGATGTGAATGAGAGTGAGAGGGTAATTAATGCTATTAATAGCGCTGTTCCATTTGGTAATACGAGAGCAGATTTAAATAATTATATAGATACTATGGAACCTAATATTATTGCAAAATATACTACTCCTGATGAATTATTTACAAGTGGCAGAAGACGAGTAGGTACCGATGCTACTGGAAAACCATTAATGGAAGCAGATGCTACATATGTGAAAAGAGTTAGAGATGCTACTAAAGTATATAATAGATTTAGAGATGCTTCGGGACGTGGTTTATTCGGTGGTTCATTAAATAATGTACATCCTATGTTAGCTGGTGCTTTAATTGCTCATGATGCTATTAATAGAAGTGCTAATAAAGTAATTGCATCATTACCTGCTAAACATAAAGGAATTAAAGAATTAGAAAAATTAAAAAAAATGTCAAAACGTTCTGTTTTAGCAATTAAAAAAAAATTTTAAACTAATAAATGACGATTAAATAAATTATGTAAATCATTCATTTTTTTACTTTGTCTCTTTTCTTCTTCTGGTTGTGGTTGTGGTTGTTCCTCTTCTATTATATTCGGTTCGCTTGTCTTTGGCAAGCCTGCGTGAAGGCTTCTAGCCGAGCGTTCTACTTCTCCTTTTTGTTGTTGTTCTAATCTTTTTGGTTTAATTTTGTCTTCATATCTCTTTTTTGAATAATCTTTTCTTTTGTTTTTAAACTCTTCATTATTTTTATATTTATCATTTGCTTTTTTCTTTATTTTTTCGTGTTTCTCTTCGTATTTTTTAATAACATCTGGCGAAACTTGTTTTTCAAGTTTGGAACGAGATGATAAATATTGTTTAAATAAATCTTTTTGATTAATTTCTATTTTATTATCAGTCATATATATATATAAATTATATATTTTTATTTAAAATTAATTTGTAATTTTAATCTCTAATAAATATATATATATAATGCAAAGTTTAAACAACCAAAGCACAACACCACTCAGAGCATCAGCGATTTTTATTGGTTTATGGGATGATATTCTTCAATATCAAAATATTCAATTGAATTTAAAAACTGATACAAATTGTCAAATTACATATTATGAAAGTAATGACAAAGTATCTATTCAATCTACTACATTTAATTATACAGCCAACTCTAATTATTTTAATAGTATAAATTCATCTTCTAGATATGTATATTTTACTGTTAGAAATACTTCTGCTAGTAATCAAACCATATTTAATTTTAGTGTATTATATAGATATTCTCCAGAATTTACAGCAAATATAGGGTCAAATGTTGATGCTAGAATTACGTCACCATTAAATCTTGATGGTAGTGTCTTTGTTGGTGGCAATCTTGCCTTAAGTGGTTCTGTAGATGCTAATATTACTAATGCTAGTTTAGATGTTAATGTTACTAATCCAGTTACTAGTGTTGATGCTAATATTACTAATGCTAGTTTAGATGTTAATGTAACTAATCCAGTTACTAGTGTTGATGCTAATATAACTAATACTAGTTTGGACGTATCAGATGGTGACACACACACAAAATTAGATACAATACAAACACAATTAGAAAAATCAAACAAAGGTACATCAACATTATGGAGTAATAGTTTAACAGGTGTAAATGGCGTTTCTTTGATTGCTAATTTATCGAATGTTAATCAATCTAATCTTACTATATTTGGGTCTGTTGATGGAGCTACTAATTTAGTCGTTCAATTTAGTAATGATGGGACTAATTTTTATGATTCACAATATTCATATGTTCAGTCTGCGTCTGGTAATTGGGGGTTTAATATAACTGCCTGTCCTTTATATCTTAGACTTAAATCAACTAATAGTGTAACTGCTTACGCTTTTGTAAATTATTCTTAAGAATTTAATTTAATTTTTAAGAAATTATACTGGTAAAGAACCTTTAATTTGTCGAAACTCTGCGCAATAAAAGTCATTTGAATCTATAGCTATTGTTCCATCACCAACTGATGCTGTAATAGTAAAATTATAATCATACTCAGCATTTGATGGCAATAAGAATTTAACAGGAAATATATGGTGTCCATTTCTTGATAAACTTTGAGTATATGAAAATGTGCTCGAATCATTATTGTTTGTATATACTAATGTTAAAATTGTATTATTAGAAGTTATTGAAAAATTAAATACACAATCAACTATTGTTGGATAACCTGGTAACTTATTAAAAAAATTGCTTGATAATAATATTATTGTTGCTCCACTTAATGGAGTTGATTGTTGTCCTGATAAAAATTGATTTGTATATGAACTATAAACACCACCAATTGGTGTCCATTTTAAACCACTTACACCATCCGATGTTAAAACATTATTTACACCTCCATCATCTCCACCATAGGTATTCTCTGCAAAACTTGGATTATCCGCCCCAACTATTAGCTGACCATTATCATTTATTATTAATGCTTTTGTTCCATTATCATAACATAAAATAATGTTATTGTTTTGTGCTGAATCTTCACTATTTCCAGCATTTGGTGTTAGAACAATTGATGATGATTGTGATGATATACCGAGAGCGTTTGGCATTGTTCCGAACTGACCATATTGAATCGTTGAATTAGATGAAAACATATCAAAACCACCATAAAAAGCGCTATCAGTACCTAAATCATTAGTTATTAATAGATGTGTTGAAGAACCATCTGATGAATCTTTATTTTGTGCTAAAACACCTGTAAAAAAGTTATTTTCATTATGAGCTGTTTCAACACCAATTGGAGATGCTGATACATATGACATAGATTCACTAACTGTTAATTTTTTAATATCTTCTTCAAATTTAAGAATATTGTTATCTCCTTTTATATCGCTACCATTTACAGAATATAAAACAGCATTTTCATCTGAATTTAAATTATCTATGTTTACTTTTCCAAGATATAAGCCATTATCGTTGTTAGTTAAACTTACTGAACCTACTAGAGACATATATATTTATAATATATAATTATATTATATTATTATATAATGAATAAAACAAAAAATAACAAAATGAAAGGTAAAAGCAAAGTAAAAGGTGGTGATTTTGTTGGTTATAATGCCGATGGCACTGTATCACTACCTGCAACGGCAGACTCGCCAGCAATTACAGTGAATCCAAATAATTTTAATGACCCTAATATGAGAAAGTTAGATGCTACACAACGACGGATATTCATGCGACTGGAATCTGATAGGCGCGCACAAGCAAATCTTAAACCAGGGGAACGAGTTGGATATGGTTCAAAAACAGCGGACATAAGTGAGCCACAAAAACAAAGTGATGGGACATATTTATTTCCTAAATTTTGGTCTGGTAAAGAGATATCGGCATTTCAAAACGAGAATTATTATAAAAACTGGGATGAGCAATATATGAAAGGGAAAATGGACGCTAAAGTTAAATTCCAAGATGATGCTGATATTGCAAAATTATCTGAAAAAGATTTAATGCCAAACAAGATGATACCTGAAACACAAAGAACCAAACTAAACATATTTGATTTAACTAATAAATATGGTTATGAACCATATAACTATGGATACAACGAACAATTGACTCATCTAATGGTTAATCGCGGAATGACGCAATGGGAGAATGAATATGCAGATGGATATAATGATGCTATAAAAGAATATAGTGAGGATGCAGAGAAATTATATGATGAAGCAAAATATATTCCAGATACTCCAAATACCGATACATTTTTAAAAAATCATTGGAAAATAGCAGGTGATGGCAAGTATTCGTTTAATGCGCGGACATATGGTCATAACGCTGCGCTTAAAAAAATGTTTGAAGTTATACCAAGACCAAAAAAGAAAGATTGGACTGACTATTTTGTCCAAGGATTAACCATGCCTTTTGCCTTAGCATCACAAATTCCAGGACTTAATGAGATTCCAGGAATAAAGCAAACATCTGATATTTTAGGTGGATTACAAGGAGGTTTTATATAATATATGTTATTATTATATAATATATGTTATTATTATATAATGCCTGAAAAACATAGTGCATATAGGTCTATGAAATTATCAGCTGAAGGAAAAAGCAAACCAACAACTAAAAAGAATAAAGGAGCACTACAAAGATGGACTTTAGAAAATTGGATAAATTTATCGGCACTATTAACTGATAAAAAAGAACTACCTTGTGGGACTAAAGGTAAAAAACAAAAAGAAAAAGGAATACCATCTGTTTGTCGTCCTAAAAAGAAAATAAGTGAAAAAACACCAACACCATTAAGTGGAGATTTAAAAAAAAAAGAAATTGTAAAGGCTATAAAGATAAAAAAAGAAGGTAAAAGAATTAATTGGAAAGATTTATAATTTATGTATAATCATATATTATAAATGGATTTAGAATATGTAAATTTAATGATAGGTTTAATAGCATTATTTTCATCATTTATTGGTCACCTTCGTCATAGTCGTTGCTGTTATGGTTTAATTGATATAGATATGAAGTCTAAAAATAATACACCACCTGAAACACCAGTAATAAATAATAATGAATCAACAGCATTATTACATCCATCTGAACCTATTAAGATACCTCAAAAACCGCCAATTAAAAACTGGCTATGATTTAATCATCTCTTTTAATGTCTTTATCTCTGTCATTAAATTATTATACATCTCTTCAGTAAATTTTTGTTTTTGTATCATTTCATCTGCTTTTCTCTTTTCATATGTTAACATACCTTTTTTATGTCTATCTGTCTTCTCATGAATGACTTTATTAAATGTTTTATATTTACCACTACATATCTCACATGTATTATCTTTATTTTTCTTCTCTAAGTATTCCTTCATATAATTTCTCATATATTCCTTTGTATGTCCTCCTTTCTTCTCTACATCTTCGCGCTTAATAGTATATTCATCATCAGAATTCATATATATTATATATTTATATTTTTATATATTAAATATTATTTAAATCAGTTTATATATTTTAAATATTAATTATTGTTTTTTATATTAAATTTATAAAAATATATTTTTTTTTCTGTATTTTCAAAAAAAACTATACACTTTACACTTAAAAAAGTGATTATATATACTAATTAGTGTAATAGGTGTAAAGTGAAAAGATGTTCTAAATTCATATATATAATTATTAACAAAAAATATTTTTAAAAAAAAATAAAATAAATATTTTATAATTATTATTAATACTATACATACTATACATACTATACACTATATATAAATATATTAGTATATATATATCCTTTTTATGAGTGTATAGTATTGTGTATAGTTAAACATTTTAGTGTATAGTTTATAAAAGGATATCAATATAATAATATATTTATTGTTATAATTATAAATAGAATGTTTATTTATTTATTTATATATAAAAAGTTGAATTTTATAAAAGTTTAATTATATTTAAATATAAATTTAATATAAATTATATAAAAATAAAAAAATAATATAATAATATATATAGTTATGTCTCAAGAGCCAGTTAAAATAGAACTCACTTTAAATGCTAGAAAATCAGTTTTAGATAATATTGAATGTATAGATGTAATAAATAAGGACTATTTAGATAAAATTATAAATTCAACTTTAATAGAAGATACAGAAGAATGGGATGAAACAAATCAATTAAAGAAGATACAATTAAAATTAAAAAATACAATATATTTAAAAGTAATATATACAAGAACAAAAGGAATGTCATTTGGCAGAGTATGTCCTAAACAAAATTTATCATTATCTAATGTAAGAAGAGAGATAAGACATACAATATGTAAAACAAAAGATAATAATAATTATTATTATGATATTGATATTGAAAACTGCCACTATAATATTATAAGTCAAGTTTGCAAATCAAATGGCATTAAATGCGAAAAAATAGATAATTATATTAATAATAGAGAAAAGACATTAAATAAAGTGATGAAAGAGATGAACATAGAAAGAGATATGGCAAAAAGATTATTTATAATATTAATTTATGGAGGTTCTTTAAATAAATTTTTAACAGATAATAAAATAAATATAAAAGAAAGTAAATTATACAATGAATTAAAAGAATTATATAATGAATTAAATAATATTAAAACTATAATTGTTAATTCAAATAAAGATGTATGTTATGAAGTAGAACGTAATAAAATAATAAAAGGACAAGAAGATTATAATTATGAAGCATCTGTGTTTTCAATATTTAATCAAGAATATGAACATAGAATATTAGAATGTATTTATTTATATTTAAAAAAAAATAATATAATACAACAAAATAAATGTACATTATGTGCTGATGGTTTAATGATACCTAGACAAAATATAAATGATATAAATAAATTATTAAAAGATTTAGAAAGTGTAATTGAAAATTGTACTGGATTTAAACTAAAATTAACTCATAAAGAAATGAATGAAGATTTATTAGATAAATTAGAAAAGGAACAAATAAAAAAAGAAATAGATATAGATAGTTATCAATATAAAAAAATTGAATTTGAAAAAAATAATTTTAAAATTATGCATCCTATAAGTTTTGGAACAATTAATAATGGAGAATTAAAAATAAGAAATAAGACTGACTTTATTACAGCATATGAAAATATTAATTTTTTAAAAAAGAAAATTACAAATATTGGAGTAATTGAAGAAAAGAAATCATTTATAAATGAATGGTTAAAAGATGAGAATATGAGAACATATGAATATATTGACTTTTTACCTAAACAAGAAGTTCCAAATAATGTATATAATACATTTAATGGCTTTGAAGTAGAGAAACAACAAATAAAAAAAGAGTTAGATATAAAAGAATCATTAATTTATAAACATTTACAAAATTTATGTGGTAATGATGAAAAAGTGTTTGATTATGTAATGATGGTATTATCACGTAAAGTAAAAAATCCATCACAATTAACAAATACAGCATTAATATTTAAATCAATCCAAGGAACTGGAAAAGATACATTTTTTGATTGGTTTGGTAATAACATATTAGGAAGTACTTATTATTTTAATAATACAAAACCAAGTTTATTATTTGGTAATTTTAATCCAGATATGGAGAATAAGTTAATATGTGTAATAAATGAAGTATCTTATAAAGAGACAACTGATTTAGTTGAACATATAAAAGGTGCTATTACTGCTAAATATAATGAAATCAATAATAAAGGTTTAAAAATTTATAAAAATAAAAATCATATTACATATATATTTTTTACTAATAATGATAATCCTATAAAGATAGATATAAATGATAGAAGATATCTTGCTATAAAATGTAATGATGAAATAGCAAATAATAATGAATATTTTACAGCATTAATTGCAGAAATAAAATCTAAAATATACGATAGATTATTTTATGAATATTTATTAAAATTAGATTCAGATGATTATGATTTTACAAATAATAGACCAGAAACCGAATTTAACAAAGATTTAAAAGAACATAGTATTCCTGTTATAGCCAAATTTTTAGAAAATTTAATTTTTGAAAAAGATAAAAAGATAGAACAAGAATATACAGCAATTGAATTGTTTGATAAATTTAATGACTATTTAAATGCTAATAGAATTAAATTAGAACTAAATTCAACTTTATTCGGTATCCAATTAAAAAAATATACAACTATTATAAAAAAGAGAACTAATAAAGGTAATAAATATAATATAAATTATGATGATTTAGAAAATCAATTAATACAATTTAAATATATGGAACCTATACCAAAAGTAAAAAGAATTATATAAATAATTACGCATTAATTGCGTCTTCTATTTCTTTTATTAAATTTTTAAAATAAATAATATCTTCATATTTTTGATTTAATTGATTTTTTAATTTTTTTAATTTTATATCATTATTATCATTTTCATTTATATTATTTAAATTTAAATATTTATTACATTTATAACATTGTAATTTTAATTTATCTAAATCATAACATTTACAATCCATTATATATTATATATTTATATTATATATATATGAGTTTAGAACAAGTTAGAAATATAGCATATAAAAAAAAGTTAATAAACAATGATAATGATATAAAACATTCAACACGAAAAGGAAAGAGATTTATGATTTTACATAATGATAAATGGATACATTTTGGAGCATATCCATTTACAGGTAAAGGGACATATTTAGACCATAATGATGATAATATAAGAAAAGCATGGAAAGCAAGACATAGCAAGATTATGAAAGATGGAAGTCCAGCATATAAAAATAAGTCATCACCTGAATATTATAGCTGGAATATTTTGTGGTAGATATAAAAATCCCATTATATTATATATAATGTTATCATTAAAAGATGGAACTAAAATTGCAATGATTGACAAAAATAAAGATAAATGTATATATATAAAAGATGATAGTAAAGATATACCAGCAGAAATAGAAACAACACCACAAAAAAAATTAGAATTATTTAAAACATTTATTGAAAAAGATAAAAAGTTAATGCGCTCTCAATTAGATAATTTAATGACAGCTTATCAGAACAATACAGCACCAGATGATAAACTATCACGTAAATATGAAGAAGCCTTAAAATTTGTAAATACATCTTTAAAACATTATTTAGATTTTTCAAAAAAAACAGAATTAACACCTATAATGCCGTCATGGTATACATTATTTGTATCTGGAACAACTGGTTCAGGGAAATCATATTATATAGCAGATTTAATAAAATATAATAAACCAAAATTTATATTTATAATGAGTCCTATAAAAGATGACCCAGCATATAAAAGCATGAAACCGCCACCAATTTATATAGATTTAGATAGATATTTTGATGAATATAATAAATTTTTTGAGATTGAGGATTTACCTCCTAACTCTGTTGTAATTCTAGATGATATAGATACAGATACTAAACAAGCAAAACCATATCAAGAAATAAAAACGCAATTATTAGAAAGAGGCAGACATATCCCCTGTTCTGTTATATGTGTATCTCATGACCCCATGGGCGGAAATGTAAAACACGCAAAGGCACAGATTAGAGAAAGTCATTATTATGTTGTGTTTCCTAAAGCAAATAAAGCACATTGTGAAAACTTTATAAAAAGATATATTACAAAAGACACAGATATAGTAAATCAAATGTTGGGTGTAGATACAAGAGGGCTATTAATAAAAAAAACATATCCATCATATTATCTTGGAGAACATACCATTGGAATTATAAATTAAATATATAATTATAAAATATCTATTATAATTATATAATGAGTAATACGGCATTAGTCAATAACGTTTATTATGATATGAATGTCTATAACGCGACATCAACACCGATTCAAGCACAAATTAATAATAAACTTTTATTTCCTCTATTAAATCAATCAGATAGTTTTTCAGTGTCATTAGCAAAAGCAAAAGTTCCTTTAAATTCAATTCCATTAACTCGTTCTAATATACCACTAAAACAACTACAAGTTGGATTTAAAATAGGAACAACAGAAGAAACTGCATATGTAAGACAAGTAAATGCAAGTCAGTTTAATTTTGTATGGAATTGTCCAAAAGGTTCAACTATCATTACTAAATATCAATATGCTCTAAATGGAGCATTAACATATATATCTGAACAAGATTTATCTTTAGTAGTTCCAAATGTTTATAATTTTGTCATTGATGATTATCAGAATATTTTTGTAATAGGTTCAGATTCAACATCTGAAGTTTATGATACTTTATACGTGATTGATGAAAACAATAATTTATTATATACCCAAACATATACATTTTTAAAACATATTTATATAGATAGGGGGCAAAATTTATATTTATGTGATGATGCTCCAACTCCCAAAGTTTATATATATGGAATGAATAATTCTATAGGTTCAGTAAGTTTAACAGAAAACGCAACAATAACAACAAATAATGCAGGTAATCCTTTAACAAATTTATTATTTTGTGTAGCAGATAATGAAATTATCGTTGGTTATAATTCTAATACTATTACATTATATAATAGTCAATATGAACCTCAAACAGATATAGTTGAAGCATCAATAACTCAATTACAAAATTTAGCAAATATAGATGTAAATGCTAATACTTATATATTATCAGATGGAAATGAGATAGATGATACATTATACGGAACAACTAGTGGGGGACTAATTTATGATGTGAATACAGATACACAAGCAACAAATGGAACCATAATATCATCATTAGCGATAACGCCGTCTTATGCTTTTGCTATTGGAGCTAATAACTTTACATATGCCACAGCATACCCATTTGTAAATCCACCTGTTAGTTGGAATCAAGTAAATGGTATTAATGGAGTAAAAGCAATTTATGCCTATCAAAAATTAGGTCTTTTATTCGCATGTGGAACATCTAACCAATATAATGGATGGAATTTTAATTGTGGTCCAAATCCTTCATCTGTTCCAAATAGTTGGTCTGAGTTGGGAGAATTTGAGATATCTGAAAGTGGACAAATTTATCCAACATCTATAGATGTTCAAGCGACAACAAATAAATTGGTAGCATCTGGAACTGGTGGCGGGTTATATATTACTCAATACCCCACTTATCCATATGAAATTATATTTATGAATGGTGTAGATGCCACGCAACAAAATCAAATATATGGTATTCAAGGAAATCAAACAAGCAATTTAAGCAGAAATTTTAGTTTATCATCTGGTGATTTTGAAGGAATATTTAAACAAGGGTCTCGTTTTTGGTGTTCTCAAATAAATAATTCGTTAGCAGATTTAATAATATATGATTTGAATTTTAATGTGTTAGAAACAAATACAGGCTTTGAGACAAATATGTTATATCTTACTTATTTTAAAACTGGTGGAAAATTTGCATATCTAAATAATGCTCCTAATGTAGTTGTAAGAAGTATTACCGGAAGTTATGCCATAGAACAAACTTATCCATTACCTGACCAAGCAACAGAAATTCAAGCACTATGTGAATTAGATGCGACTCATTTTGCTATGTTAGTAAATTCATCAGTATATGTATATGATTATGTATCAACTACACCAATAACAGTAATATCAGTTCCAAATGATGGGTATGATATAACAGCAAATCAAAGTGATGTTCAAAATGGCGCATCAACATTATTTATGTTAGCAAATAATAGCTCTTCAGACCCCGCAATCATTCAATGTAATCAAATATATAAATGTACTTTTGCAAATAGTACATACATACTCGCCAACACTCCAACATTAGTTTATACAGAAACTAGACCAAATTTATCAATTTCATATTTAGAAGCGCATAATAAATGTTCTGCAGTCGGCTTTTTAACAGCAAACCAAACACAACAAAATCCAACAAATGTATCATTAAATTATTTATATTCATTAGGTAGTTATTCATCATCAAATTTATTCAGTGCCCCTATTCCTATATTACCACAGCAAACATATCAACTAACAAAAGCGTATGGCGCATATTTACTTCAATCTGTTTCAGCATCAGCATTATGGACACAACTAACCACAAATATTAATGTATCAAGTGTTTCAGTTTCACGTTCTAGCCCCAATAGAATATATGCAATTAATTCATCTAATAAATTAATATATAGAGGAACAATAAACGGAATTTTATGCCCATTAGTACAATTAATAGAATTTACACAAACATATAATCAAATAGCGAGCACTCCTAACAATAATCCAAATATATCATCAACATTATATTTATATGGATTACAATCTCAAAATTTGATATCATCAAACATTGTAGGTGATGAAGTAGGAGAAATAGCAAGGAATGAAGTAGATTTTAAATATATTGTATCATTACGTAATAATCAACAGATACGTGCATTTAATCCTACAACATTAGCATCACTATGGACGTCATCATTAACTGGAGCATATAGACTATTTTCAAAAAATGGTTCTGATATAGATGCTGGAAATGTAAACATATATGATATGGCAGTTTTAATTGCTTCTATAAATTCAGCATTAAGCGAAGCAGCGACAAAGATAAACCAATCTACCGCCTCAGGAGTGTTACAAACTCCACCAGTATTGTCATTAGATTATCAAACTGGATTATGTTCATTATCATATCCTCCAGTTTTAACACAATCTGGAAATGGTATTCTATTTAATCAACAACTATTAAATTATGTATATTTCTTATCAACGACAGACCAACAATCAGGATTACAACAATTAACATTAAATACACAAGCAGAAGTAATTACTCAAAATGTAAAATCAATATATAATTTTAATCAATTGGATAAGATTTTATTCCGTTCTAATACAATATTCGTGGTTGGTGCTTATTTTGGTATAAATAGTAGTAATAATATCTTTTTTGATGTAGATGTTCCAACATCTGATTTTATAGAGAATCTAGACCAAGTTCTATATTTCCAGCCAAACTTTTTAAGAACATATTTTTTGAAATCTAATTTACCCTTAGATAATATACAATTACAATTATACTATCAATATAGAGATGGTACTGATTATGAATTGTATTTAAATCAAGGACAAAATACTACTGTAAAACTTCAATTTGTTGCAAAATTCTAAAATTAGTTTGAAATGATATAAAATATATTATTTTAAAAATATAAAAAATAAAATCTATGATATAATTATATAATGAGTTCTAATAGAGAAGACATTCAACTTGTTTTAGATAACAGATGTAACGTAAGTAAAACAACACACGCACTTGTAAAAGTATCAGGCAATAACGTTAACTTTTTTGAAGTAAATGCTGATGAAGTCGGTCCATATACAAATATTATAAATTTTAATAGTATAATTACTCCAGCTCTCGCTTCAACAGTTATATCTCGTAATCCTAGAATTAGATACCAAGTAGACGTAGCAGTTAATGAAACTGCTGGTGGTGCAACAGCATTTCCAGCTGCTAATTATTATCCTGTATTACCAAATAACTCTGTAAATAATAGTGTAGTTCCAAATACAGTATTTCGCGCATTCTGCCTCCAGAGTATTACTAGCACCTTGAGCATGACCATTAATGGGGCTACGACAACGCTAAACTCACGTCAAATGCTTGATTTTATTCAACGTCGTCTTGATAAACAATGGATTATGAACCAAGCAACCGAATGCCCATGCCAACCAGATAATCTTGCTGGTCTTGTTGTTGATGGTGTTCCCGCAAGTGCACCAGCAGGTACAGCATTTACTGGAGCACTTAATTCATTACAAATTAGTGCTAATGGTTCGATAACTCAGGTTAATGGCGCAGCGCTAGGAGCAGGAACTTATCTTGTCGAACCTTTAACTGCAACATCACTTCCACACGCAAATCAAGTTCTTTCTCGTTATGAGAATTCTAATGGTGCTAATCGCGGTTCGTTTAAACCTGTATCAGTCAATCCAACATGGGTAGCACAACCGACAGCACAGGCTTTGAGAACATATAGCTTTGATATTTCTGAACCTCTGCTACTTTCACCATTTACCACATATGATAATGAAACATATCTCGCAAATATCAATACTATGTCAATGGTATTTAACTTACAAAGTGTAAATGACATGCTTGTATCTGCAGTATTTAATAATGCTGGCGCATTAAATGGATATAATCCAAATAATTTAGTAAGTGTAAATATTAGAAATGCTAAACTTGAATGGGAATATATTCAAATTCCTCAAGATTTAGTCACAATACCTCCTGTTGTAAGTTATCCATATGAAAACTTAATTTATTTTCAAAAATCATTAGGAACTATTGCTCTTGCAGGTGGAGTATTAAATAGTGTTCAAAGTGATACAATCCGTTTTTCTGCTCAACCAGATTTAATCGCAGTATATGTTCGTCAAAGTATTTCCCTCAGAGATGCTTCAACATCCGCACGAACTTGTATAACAGATACATTTTTTGGAATTGGTGATAGTAATGTTAATGTAAAAGCTGGTGTACAAGTGAATTATGGCGTTAAAAGTGGACAACTTGCTGGGGCATCTTCTAAAACTCTTTTCCGTATGTCTAAACGTAATGGCTGGAAAGGTTCATGGAATGACTGGTGTAATGGTCAAGCAGTTCTTCTTATAAATCCCGTCGCTGACTTGGGTCTCGATTTACAAGCAGGTGATGTTCTTCCTATGGAGGCGGCTGCGAATCAAAACTTCCAAATTCAACTTACTATTAATGACCAACCATTACAATATGCCAATGTAGCACAAGCAAATTATAATGCAGAACTTATGATTTGTCCAATTTATAAAGGTGTTATTAATATCACACCAAGTTCTGCCCTTTATAATCTTGGAGAACTTTCTCACTCTGAAGTTCAACAAGCTCTTCAAACTCAACCTAAAGACGGACGTATGGTATCTGATGAAGTTGTAAAACCTTCAGTTCAAGGTGGTTCTCTTTTTGGAACACTTAAATCACTTGTAGGAACAACAGCAAACGCTCTTAAATCTGATGTAGGTCAAAAAGCATTAGGAATGATTTCTTCAATGGCAGGAAAAGGTTACAGAAAATAAATAAATAGCATTTAATCCATCTATAATTTTTAAAATATAATGATATAATATATATTATTATATATGGATGAAAAATATATAAAGGCTCCATTTGCACGAATTGGTGGCAAACATTTTCAAAAAAAAGATGTATTGAAACAATTTCCTAAAACAGATACTTATGATATATATGTTGAACCATTTATGGGAGCAGGAAATATTTTATTGAATGCTCCTATTAAAAAAATAATGATAGGGGCTGATACTGATACTAATATAATAAATTTTTTTAGTGATATTAAAAAAGTAAATCAACGACAAATTGATGATTTTAATTTTAAATCTAATAAAAAAAAATTTAATGAAATAAAAAATAGAATTCAAAATAAACAATATTCAAAAACACCAATAGAACGAATATATGATTATTTATATTTGTTATATAATTCATATGGAGCACAGGGTTTAACGTATGATAAACAACAGAAACACTCAACTGGTACTATATTTAAAAAAAATTTTAATGTATTAAAAGATAAATTAAAAGATTTTAAAATAATGAAATCAGATTTTAAAAATACAATAAATAAATATGATAGTCCAACAACATTCTTCTATTTAGACCCTCCATACTACGATACATCTACATCTGGATATGAAACGGGTAATATAAATCATGAGGAACTTGCAGAATTATTAAGAAATATTAAGGGTAAATTTTTATTAACTCATAATGATACTCCATTTATTAGAAAATTATACAAAGGGTTTAAATTTAAAAAATATAAATCTCAACAATCAATTGGTAAAGATGCAGGCGCAAACATTGTAAATGAAGTATTTATAAAAAATTATTAGTTTAAAAAATATATAAATTATATAATATATATGAGTGATATAAAACAATTTTATGAATTAAGAAAAGATTTACAAAAATTATTAGGAAAATTAACAAATATAATAATTGATTTAGAATATCCTAATATCATTATAAATTCAGATAGTTCAGATAGTTCAGATAGTTCAGATAGTTCAGATAGCACGATTGAAAATTCAGAAGATGATGAAATAGCATCTAATGTAAAATATGCTATAAACACAATTTATTCGGATTTAAAATTAAAATAAAATAAATATATTATTATATTATATATAAATGTCGTCTTATCAAATGTTTGTTAAAGAACATATACATCAGTTTAAACATTTACCCGCTAAGCAAAGAATGGGAGCAGTAGCAGAATTATATCATAAACAAAAAAGTGGTGCTTCTGCTATGCCTGCTAAAAAAGGTAGAGGACGTCCCAAAAAAGGCGGAGCTATGACCGCGGGCTCATTCCTAGGAGATGTGTATAAAGATGTGATTCCTTTCGGCAATCTACTGGGTTTAGGTCTTGAAGATGGCGGAGCGTCATCTGCTGGCGCACTTCATAAAAAAAAACCATCAAAAAAGGGAGGTATATTTACAGCTTCAGGTTTAGGAGATGGCGGAGCGTTATCTGCTGGCGCACTTCATAAAAAAAGAGGTAGACCATCTAAAAAGGGAGGTATATTTACTGCTTCAGGTTTAGGAGATGGCGGAGCGTTATCTGCTGGCGCACTTCATAAAAAAAGAGGTAGACCATCTAAAAAGGGAGGTATATTTACAGCTTCAGGTTTAGGAGATGGTGGAGCGTTATCTGCTGGTGCTTTTCATGGAACATCACCAACAAAGACTGGTGCGGGTTGGTCTGACGATTTTAAAAAAGGGTTCCAGCATGTCTTTCAGGCAATAGGACACACTGCACCTGCTATTGCTCATTTAATATAAAATTAATAATATAATATCAATATATATTATATTATGTCAGGTGTTGAAAAATTAGTTGAATATTTTAGAAAACAGGATTTATCAGGTGATGATATTTATAAAATGATTAAAAAAAATCCTGTTCCATATTCTCAATTAAATAAATATAAATCAATAAATCAATTATTAGGAAAAGAAGGTTATGTTGTTATATTATATGAGGTGTCACGTAATAGTGGTCATTGGGTCTGTCTAGTTGAACAAGATGGGGGTAAATCATTATATTTTCAAGATAGTTATGGATATCCTCCAGACGCTCCAATAACTCACGGATTGGTTCCTTATGATAAAGCACATTTTCCATTATATCTAACTCAATTAATACAAAATGACCCTAGACCATTTGATTATAATAAAAAAGACTTTCAATCAAAAAACCCAAACACCGGCGATTGTGGTCGATGGGCAACATTAAAATGTTTATTAAAAGAGATTCCAAATGAAGCATTTAGACATTTATTTTTTAATAATCAGGATAAATATTTATCACCCGATAACTTAGTTGTATTATTAACATTACAAGGATTAAATAATATAAATGATTTTTATACAGACCCAAAGAATACTTTAAGAAGCAGATAAATTCTCACCATCACTATTATCACTCTCATTACTACTAGATGGATTATAATCTTTATCATTATCATCATCATAATCAATAATTTTATCTTCTGTTATTCCTAATTTTGTTTTTTTAATACAATTATTTTTTAAATATTCTATTAATTTATTTTTATCAATATCATAAACTATTAAATGTAATTCATCACTATCATTATTTTTTTTATTACTAATATAATTTTTATGTTCTATAGTATCAAAATGTTTTTTATTGCCTTCTTGATATCTTTTGCCACATTCACATAAAATATATTTGACCATATAATATTATAATTTATAATTTTAAAATTTAAAAAAAAGTATTTTATATAATTTAAGATGTTTTAATAATTTAAATGATTAAATATAAAAAAATAAAATATATTATAATAATATATAAATGGGAAAAATATCCAAATTAAAAATGCAAAGAAGAAAAGAAAGAGAACAAATAAAAGAATTATTAAAAAATCAATCTAAACAATATGATGACATTTATAAAGATAATAAAACACATACATTATTATTTAATATAAATCAAGTTAAAAAGATAAGGAATACAAAACCCGATTATATAACATTTTATAATGAAGATACAAAAAAAATAATTAGAACCTTTTCTATGAATGAATTAACAGAAGAATTACTAAAAGATACAAACACTAAATTAAAAGAAATAAAAGAACTAGAAAATAAATTAACAAATAAATCAGTTGATGAAAATGATTATAAGATTTATAAAATAACAGAAAGAAGCAAAAAGGTTTTAATGTCTATGTTAGAGTTATTAGTAAATAAATTAAATGATAGTAATATTAGTTTCTTTTTAATAGGTGGCGGATTATTAGGAGCATTTAGACATAATGATATTATACCACACGATGATGATATTGATTTAGGTATGTTAGATATAGATTTTGAAAGTGATGCTATGTATAAAATATACGATGAATTAGACGGCGTTGATATTATAGTGGATAATGTAAAATATGATTTACATTCTACTTTTATAAATGGTATTATGAAATTTTATTGTGTATGTGATAGTATAAATGAATATGGACAATATAAAGGTAATCCATGTATTGATATATTTAAACATACAATAGAAAATGATAGAGTTGAATTATACCCCCCACATTTTAGACAACAATTTAAAAATTGTTATTTTAATATCAATGGATTTAAACCATTTAAAAAAATTAAATTTAATAAATTTGAATTAGATATTCCTGCAAATTCATTAGAACATTTAAAAACATATTATGGCGACGAATGTTTAGAAAAAGTTAGGGTTGAAATAAGAGATAAAACATATTCTAAAATATCAAATAAAGAATTTACAATTCAAGAAGTTAATAATACATTATAGATTTTATTTCTATTATTACAATTTACTTTAATCCAATCATTTAATAGTCTGGTTTCAAAACAAAAAATCATTTGTTCATCATCTTCATCAAACTCACCATAAAAATCCATTAGGTCATATGGTGATATAAAATTTGATATATAACTTTCTACTTCTGCAATTCTCATATTTTTTATATGTGGTCGCTTATCAATATATTCTTTTACTTTTATATTAATCATTTGCTTTATATACTTTTATATATAAATATTTCTTTAAATATATTTATATATTGTTTATATATAAACAAAATAATTAAATATATATAAATAAAACAGACAATTTAATATATAAAGCATTAAAAGCAGTCATATATAACGTTATATATGACTAAATACCATATAATATATATGATTTTGTCTAATTATTTACATATTTTTTATATATAAATAAAAATAAATAAATATAATTAAATATAATTAAATATAATTAAATATAATTAAATATATTTAAATATAAAATATAATATAATAATATATTTAAGAATTATCTGATATAATCTGAATATTACTGAATTATAATGAATTATCAAAATGGAAAAATTTATAAATTAGTTAGCAATAATACAGATAAAATATATATAGGTTCTACTTGTAGTTCTCTCAGTAAACGATTAAATCAACATAAAAGAGAATATAAATGTTCTGAAAATGGCAATAGAAAATATTTATCTAAATCAAAAGATGTCTTATGTTTTGGTGATGTTGATATTATATTATTAGAGAATTCTGCATGTAATAATAAGAATGAATTACATGCAAGAGAACGTTATTTTATTGAAAATAATGTTTGTGTTAATAAATGTATTCCAAATAGAAATTTAAATGAAAAAAAAGATTTAGCATATAATTATAGATTAAATAATAAATTAGCAATTAAAGAAAGAAATTTAAATTACAGAATTAATAACATTGAAAAAATTAAAGCAAATAAAAAAATCACTTATGAGAAAAATAAGGTTGATATTTTAAATAAACAAAAAGAGATAATTGTTTGTGAATGTGGGGCTAATATATCTAAAGGAAACAAACCTAAACATTTAAATACAAATAAACACAATAAACTTATTCGGTCATTAAATCTAACTTAACATATTCAGATGCCATGGATGGACTGTGAAGAAAGCGAAGGGCTAGATTTTTTTTATCATTTATAGACATTGGCTTATCATAATAATGTGATATGATAATACTTCTTATTAAATCAATATTTAAG